>VOFI01003506.1_pt1 | contig 47419 bp, 49 predicted proteins | sample 5384131 | NCBI WGS metagenome assembly VOFI01 (sample SAMN12384728, study PRJNA508395) | human gut metagenome | isolation source: healthy gut H | host: Homo sapiens
AAACTTGATAAGTTGTGCCTGAGCAGGCATAGCCATACCGATACATACAGCCATCATTAAAGCACTAATAATCTTTTTCATAACTAAGTTGTGTTTAAAAATTCGGGACAAAGATATAGTTTTAAATTAAAAACATTAAATCTGTTTGCATATTTTCAGCAAAGTTTCCTTATTCTATAACATTACGCTACCCCATTTTATTTTTCATGGGTGTTCATATAAAGGCATGCTACCTATCGGAAAGCCTGCGTGAGCATCTTCCTAAGGCAGTATGAGGCTGGAAGTTGTGTAATTCGTCATACACCAGTTGCAATAACTGGTGGTCCGCTGCCCATCCGGTAGTTCCTTTTCCTTAAAAGATCTACTGTCTCAGGATGGAAACATTCAGATGCAGGCAAGAAGATACCTTTTCCCGGAACAACGGACCGAAAATCCATGTACCTTTGTGGTACTTCAAGGAAAGATGCCAGAGTGATCGAATGGGCCGGACTCAATCGGTGAACAGCTTGTCGTTCCGTGGGTTGAATCCCACTCTTTTCCGCAATAATTTTGTTGTTTGTCCCGTCTCCCCCACAGAGTGGAGTCACCAAAAAGAAGAGATGCCGAGAAATAAGAATCTACGGCATCTCTTTTTTTTTGTAATGTCAAGCCTGAAGCTTTCAACGCCGGACGAGCATACGACGCGACTTTCTTCTTGCGTCCTCGGCGAGGAAGGCTTCCTTTACTTTTTGAAGTGAATCAACATCAATACCGGGTTGTCATCGGCTTTCAGGCCGGCTGCTATCTCTTTCAATTCACCGCTCAGCTGAAGGCCGGCTGCGTAAGCATCCATCAGGTCTTCGGACTGGGAACAATAAGAGAAAGCCGCAATAATCGGGATAGCAAGAACATGATGCCTTCCACACGTTTCGGAAGCATCGTCTTTATTCTTCAACAATAACAGCAGACTTCCTGCGTGCGACAGTCGTACAGCCACTCTTCACTTTTTCAGATCAATGACTCGATACTGTTCATCGGCACTTCCATAGGTTGCTTAGTCAGAAAGAAATAAGCCCCCGCCGCTCCCCGTAAAAAAAACAAACCATACTTGTTTCCCTCCGAATGTGAAGGGAGTACGGACGAGCAATGGCTCTAAGGTGCGGTCCTTCGATTCATTACCAAGCAAGGTATCCGAGTCGGGATTGCCGATATAAGCAGGAGCCATTACGAATCAAAAGGGTTCCAGAAGATAAGCGTATGAATGGTTTCCGCATTGACAATAAGCTTGACGAGAATATTTCTTTTTCTGCACGCGGTAAAGTGAATCCCAGATGCCCCGTCGAGATTTGGAGACCAAAGATAAGGATAGAAGTTGGCATCCTGATCGTCCGGCTTTGCTGACTCCTGTTCCGCTATCAAATAGTCGGGGAGAACAGGCACATGCGACTCATCCGTTTCCCTTCAGGAAAGTAAAGTCTGCTTGAACTTTCCGTCAGAATAGGCGGTAGAATCTGCTGACGGTTCATCTCCTTCAGGTAAAGTTCGCCGTTCGCCGGGTTTACATCTATCGAACCGATATCCTTGTATTCACCCGGGCCGTTACCGACCCTGTGGATGCGGTTGAGTGCTTCCCTGCCGGCTGAAGAAGCAGACGTCGTTTCCCCGATGTCGCTTTTGGTTATCACATATTGATCATTTGACCACTTCAACCGAACCGTCAGGGCAGAAATTCGTCGTTAGTCTCCAAAAGGAATATAGCTTATGTCAACAAATCCGCACGAAACACGATCTCCTTTTCGGGATAATCTTCATTCATATCAATCACAGGCAGAGAGCCACGATTCTTTCTTCCTTGCCCAACTTTTGCCAGAAGCCAACGCAAAGGATACCCAAAAAATAAAACAGGAGTCTTTTTCATAGTACAAATTGTTTAACCGACAGGAAAGATACATATTATTACTGAAACCGATGTACTACTATACCCTAAAAATAAAAAAGAGGATATGCGAACGGTCATCTCCTTCCTCCTACTTACTGAAAATTATACTTCATATTCCTGATATCAATGATTGGGCTTAATATCGAGTTTCACCGGATGAATCATATTTTCCGGTTTAAGGATCGTATCAGGTCTTCTTTTTGAAAGAATGTCATGTTCAACACCAGTTCATAGACTCCTTACCGATTCTCTCCTGTACTTCTTTTTGGCAATCTTGGTAGAGTTTTATATCCGATAACAGGATTCAGTGCAGTCACACACCGATACTGTTGTGAATTTATCTTTCAAGCATTTTCCTCGTGGACGGCCGTGATGCCGTCTATACAATTTTGCCATAACGTATCGAAACCATTCATCAGCAAATCAGCAGATTCGAAACAGCACTGGGCCATGACCGGTTCCATGTATTCAGGTTCCATCTGGGATGGCTGCACTCCTCTTCACACAAAGGGTGTTTGTGCATGGTCAATCTGATTCATCACTTCGAGATAACCGGATTGACCTTACTGACATAATGGACGAACCGAGGCTTGCATGGCCGGCAGATTGATTCGCCCAACCCGCAACGCGGGCCGATGCCAAAAAAAAGGCGCAAGTCATTGCATATCTTATTCATTTTTACAGCTATACGGCGCATAGCGGAAGAGCAAACTACCAGACAAGAAGTGCTCGGAAGTAGCTCCTATCAGATCATCGGCCAAACGGATATCCAGTCCGGTAATCTTCCGGAGAGCCGCTATGCATTGCTTTGCATATTCCGGCTCGGCGGTGATTCCGGTTCCGATGGCAGTAGCTCCACATATTGACGGTCAGAAAGTCCTTGAGCAGCAAAGTCCAGGTTCTTGACTTCATCCTGAAGGATACTGGCAAAACCATTGAACGTCTGTCCGAGTGTCATCGGCACCGCATGGCACAGCTGGGTGCGCTACATCTTGATCACGTGTGCAAACTCTTCGCCCTTTCTTCCAAAGCATCGATCACCTCCTTAAAATGTTTCACCGGTTTTGAGGGTGCGTATAATACAGCACCGACTTGTGAATAGCGGTCGGATAAAAGCGTCATTCAATTGGAGCTGCGAACGGTTAACATGATCATTGGGCAGAACAATATTGATATTTACGTTTATGTCCACATCAACTCGAGTGCGCGGTTGGCTATACTCGTTGGCATTCATGTTGGTGGTAGTTTCCCGGCTCCACCCTGGATCATGTCTACCGGGAACTGGTCATGATGCTTCCCTTCGGGGAATTTCTTTACATGCACGAAGAATGGCATTTGCCTGCTCTTCGGTCAGCAGTCCAAGTTCAAAGTTAGCCATAGCGGCTCCCATCTTTAGTAATGGCCAGTGCATTAATAAATAAGGGATACTCACAAAGATGATATTTGCTAATGCGGAAGTTCTCTATCCCCCGAAGGGTTTTACGCCATATAAGGCGGTTTCGGGTACTTCACGTTCACCTATTAAATCACTCTCTGTACGAGTTGCTTTCGATAATTCTTCTTTCATAATATATCTTTATTAACAATTACATTCTTAACTGTGTTTACAATAACCAAACTTAAGCAATATTTTTTGAAAACATACATATTCACCAATTTAGTTAACATACTTTAAACAAGGAACAGTTTTTATACATGAAGACAAATAGATGTATCATATTGTAAACCTCCCTCCCAACAGGGATTTTTAATAAAATCTCCTTCATAATGAAAAAAATATACTAATAGACAAAAACCTATTAACTTCTTTTTTGTTGATTAGCATATCATTTACCGATTCAGAGACAATTTATTCAATTATCTTTGCCAAAATAAAAAAGAAAGATATGATTCTACAATTGGCTTTTGTACTGACAGCTATCATTATCGGTGCCCGTCTGGGAGGTATCGGACTCGGAGTAATGGGCGGCGTAGGTTTAGGAATACTTACTTTTGCCTTCGGATTGCAACCCACAGCTCCTCCAATCGACGTGATGTTGATGATTGCCGCAGTCATCTCGGCCGCCTCCTGCATGCAAGCAGCCGGCGGGCTGGATTATATGGTGAAGCTGGCAGAAAAGTTATTGCGTAAGAACCCGTCACATGTCACCATATTAAGTCCCATTGTGACCTACCTGTTTACTTTTGTTGCGGGAACAGGGCATGTCGCTTACTCCGTATTGCCTGTGATTGCAGAGGTAGCCACCGAAACAAAGATTCGTCCGGAACGTCCCCTCGGCATAGCCGTCATCGCTTCGCAACAAGCCATCACGGCAAGTCCCCATCTCGGCAGCCACGGTCGCCTTACTCGGACTGTTGGCCGGTTTCGACATTACCCTGTTCGATATTCTCAAAATTACGATTCCCGCCACCATCATCGGCGTACTGGTAGGTGCACTTTTTTTCTATGAAAGTAGGTAAAGAGCTGGTAGACGACCCGGAATACCAGAAACGATTGGCTGAAGGATACTTCAACTCAAAAGAAAATAGAGATTAAAGACGTACACAATAGGCGCAATGCAATGATATCGGTGTTGATTTTCATCTTAGCTACCGCCTTTATTGTATTTTTTCGGCTCTTTCGACGGTATGCGCCCCACATTTCTGATCGATGGCGAAACAGTCACCCTGGGCATGTCTGCCATTATCGAAATCGTCATGCTTTCGGCAGCTGCGCTTATCCTGCTGATCACGAAGACAGATGGTATCAAAGCGACGCAGGGTTCTGTTTTCCGGCAGGGATGCAGGCGGTAATCGCTATATTTGGTATTGCCTGGATGGGCGATACGTTTCTGCAAAAAGGCAACATGGGGCAACTGACCGAATCGATCGAAGGACTTGTCCGCCAGATGCCGTGGTTGTTCGGCATTGCCCTGTTCATAATGTCCATCCTGCTCTACAGCCAGGCTGCTACGGTACGTGCACTGATGCCGTTGGGTATTGCTCTCGGCATTTCACCGTATATGCTGATCGCCATGTTCCCGGCTGTAAACGGATATTTCTTCATTCCGAACTATCCGACAGTAGTGGCCGCCATCAATTTCGACCGGACCGGTACAACGAAAATCGGTAAATACGTATTGAATCATTCGTTTATGATGCCCGGACTGGTATCGACCGTTGTAGCCATCGCGCTCGGATTGCTCTTTATCCAGATATTCTAAAAGAACGGAACTATCTATTTTTTTTAACCTAAATAACAGTTGAGTCATGAAAGAATTAAAAAGACTAAGCTTTGTAGTGGTCACACTACTACTTTCCACGATGATGGCTTTCGCGCAAAAGCCTAATATTCACATCCTTGCTACGGGTGGCACAATTGCCGGTACAGGCGGTTCTGCCACTTCCACCAACTATACGGCCGGCCAGGTAGCAATCAGTACGCTGCTCGATGCAGTACCCGAACTCAAGGATATTGCCAACGTGACCGGTGAGCAAATTGTACGTATCATCGCAGGACATGAGCGATGAAGTGTGGCTGATACTCGCCAAGAAGATCAACCAACTCCTGAAACGCCCGGACATCGACGGTATCGTTATCACTCACGGAACAGATACGATGGAAGAGACTGCCTATTTCCTGAACCTGACCGTAAAAAGTAACAAACCCGTGGTACTTGTAGGAGCCATGCGCCCTTCTACCGCGCTGAGTGCCGATGGCCCGCTGAACCTCTACAACGCCGTAGTCACTGCCGGAGCCAAAGAATCTATCGCAAAGGTGTGCTGATAGCCATGAACGGACTGATTCTCGGAGCCGAAAGCGCAATAAAGATGAATACGATCGACGTACAAACTTTCCAGGCACCCAACTCCGGTGCATTGGGCTATATCTTTAACGGAAAAGTATTCTATAACCAGGCTCCGCTCAAGAAACATACGACCCAATCTGTTTTCGACGTAACCAACCTGAACTCTCTTCCCAAAGTAGGCATTGTCTACAGCTACTCGAACATCGATCCCGATATGGTGACCCCCACTGTTGCATCATGACTACAAAGGTATCATCCATGCGGGAGTAGGAAAGCGGCAACTTCCACAAAAAACATTTTACCGGTACTGCTGGAAGCACGCAAGAAAGGAATCCTCGTGGTTCGCTCCTCCCGCGTACCTACCGGTCCTACCACAATGGATGCCGAAGTAGACGATACTCAATATCAGTTTATTGCTTCTCAGGAACTGAATCCGCAGAAGTCACGTGTATTGCTGATTCTCGGACTGACCAAAACCAATGACTGGAAACAGATTCAGCAATATTTTAATGAGTATTAACCGGACATCGGACCGATAAAACCTGAACACTTATGAAAAAAAATTAATGGCCATGTTGCTCCTTGCGGGCAGCATACAAGGAGTCTATGCCCAAAAAGACGGAAAAGAAAGAGATGTTTCTTGAAAATAAATCGTTGTATGAAGAGCTGACCAACGTGCAGAAGAAGACGGATAAGTTCAATCTGTATCTCAATATGCCAAAGGTAGTTTCGACGCCAACTTCCGCGACGGTTTCGACGAAGGAGTATTCAAGATGCGCCAACTTCGTATCGAAGCCAAGGGCAACCTCAACAGCTGGCTCTCCTATCGTTATCGCCAGCGTCTGAACCGTTCGAACGAGGGAGGAGGAATGATCGACAACATACCGACTTCGATTGACTATGCCGGTATCGGTGTAAAGCTGAACGACCAGTTCTCTTTCTTTGCCGGTAAACAATGCACCGCTTACGGCGGTTTCGAGTTCGACCTGAATCCGATTGACATCTACCAATACAGCGACATGATCGAGAATATGAGCAATTTTATGACCGGATTGAACATCGGTTATAACATTACACCTACCCAGCAGCTCAACTTGCAGATCCTGAACAGTCGCAACAGTTCGTTCGACAAGACGTATGGAATCACCGAAGACTCGGAAGGCAAACTTCCGGACCTCAAGTCGGGCAAGATGCCTTTGGTCTATACCCTGAACTGGAATGGTAACTTTAATGAGGTGTTCAAGACCCGCTGGTCGGCTTCCGTCATGAGTGAAGCCAAAGGCAAGAACCTCTATTATTATGCAGTGGGCAACGAACTGAATCTGGATAAGTTCAATATGTTCGTCGATTTCATGTATTCGCAGGAAGGCATCGACCGTAACGGTACCATCACCGGGATTGTAGGCAATGCCGGCGGACACAATGCTTTCAACGCCGGCTACTTGTCGGTAGTGACCAAGCTCAATTACCGTTTCCTCCCCAAGTGGAATGCTTTCGTGAAAGGCATGTACGAAACGGCCTCCGTCACCAAAGCAGCCGACGGCATTGAAAAAGGTAACTACCGTACTTCCTGGGGCTACCTGGCGGGGGTAGAGTTTTATCCAATGAAGACTAATTTGCACTTCTTCCTGACCTACGTAGGGCGTTCATACGACTTCACACATCGTGCCAAAGTACTGGGACAGGAGAATTACAGTACTAACCGATTGTCTTTAGGCTTCATCTACCAACTGCCGATGTTCTGACCTGAAATAAAATAGTCCCGATAAACCGGATGGTTTATCGGGACTATTTTATTATTTTCAATCAATTCGTTCGTATCAATACTCCTCTTCGTTAAAGAAATCAATTAGCATTGATTTTCAATTTATTGTATAAATTACATCGTCGTTTAGCCAAATAAACTGCGCCATTAGAGACGGTCTGAGGCGATAGAAAGAATGGGCGGACAAACAAATTATTAGTTGGTATAACACTACAGCATTTAGAGTCCTATTCCATGATAAGCATTAAATAGGAATATAATTGACGTTTTTATCATATTTTAGCGAGCCAAGGCTATATATCGCCTGTTCTATCAAGTATATTCTCTGAATTATTAGTATCTTTGCCTCTATATTTGAAAAAATTCATTGGGTATAGAGCATAAATTACTGAATCGAATCAAAGTCGTCCTCGCGGAGAAAGATAAGAGCAATAAATGGCTCTCCGAACAATTGGATAAAGATCCTGCCATACTACTATGATTTTTGCAAGTTATTTAAGATAAAATAGGTTTATATTTCTCGTTTCTTTTGATGACCGCAAACATTCTTGCCACGATTTTGGCTCGTAACGCATTGATCACGGACATCTTGTTTTTGCCTTCGGCTACTTTCCTTTCATAATACTTCTTTAGCTCACCTCCAATCCGGTGTGTTACAGCAACAGCAGCTAAATGCAGCAATCTTTTCATCACTTTATCTGCCCGGTGCGATACTCTTGCTTTCGAGTGCAGGGAACTTCCGGAAGAATATGAGAAGGGGGCCACTCCGGCATAGCAGTTGAACTTCCTCGGATCATCAAAACGTGTAAAAGCTTCCGTGGCGATTATCATGTTGGTTGCTACCACACGCCCTACGCCATCTATGGACATCAGCAGTTCTCTCTGCCTGAACAATACAGGGCAGGAAGCTATGACTTCATCCATTTCGTCTGTAATGGCCTGTATGGCTTCCTCCAAGTCGTCCATTAACGCCTGCAAACGCTTCATCTTGCGTTCATACAGAGCTTTGGGCATATACTCCTTCTGATCTTTCATCTGTCCTTTATATTTGGCAAATCCGTCACATACAGAGTACGTTCGGATTCAAGCTGTTTTAACCTTTCAATATCCTCTGTGGGATGCTCGTAATAGCGCACCTTATCCTGAAATCGGCTGGCATAGATAGCAATACGCCTGGCATCCACCTTGTCGCTCTTGCCACGTTGAACACCTGACGAGTATTTGATTTCAGCCGCGTTTTCAAGCCATAGCTTACACTCAACGGATTTGCAGGCACAAGCCAAAGGAAAAGTGTACTGACCCGTATGTTCCGCACAGACAAGCATCCGATCGCTTGTTATCCCATAATCCTCTTCCAAATGATGCAGCAACGACATGATTGCTCTTTGATGGTTGGCTGTTTCTTCTTCATGTACAACCTTTCCTTCAAACATCACACAGAAGTCCAGTTTCTTTTTCGACACGTCCACACCGATAAAATAAAAATTTTCCATACTTTTGTCTTTTAATGATTTAAGAAAGAAAGGGCTTGAACTTAACCTAACTACCTTAACAATGGATGTTAACCTACTATCTGGGTCTGGGTTCAAACAAGCAGGAAGTCCGCTTATGGCAATGAAGCTCGCAAACTTCTTAATTCTAACTGGTTCACTTTCTGCATTCTTTCTTTGCTTCACAAATTTATCCTTTCTATTTTATCTGTAATCCTCGGATGCAAATCTAAGGTAATATTCAAATGGGTTACAAACACAACTCAGCCTAATGTGGAGACGCTAATTCAAATATCCAAAGTATTGGGTGTCACTGTGGATGAATTATTGAGGACGGAATAATAAGTTGATGGAAACAGAGAAATTATATAAGTATCTTGATTTCAATGATGGAGTGATGATGTTGCATTATAGTAATCTTCAATTTACCAATGCTACGCAGTTGAACGACCCGTTTGACTGCCACCCATCGTTAATTGATTTCTCCAATGTTCCGAAAGAAGCATGTGGAGGATGGACTCCGGAAATAATTGAAGAATTAAGAAGAGATCCATTTCGTAGAACCAGAGAAGAGGTGTGGATATGTAGCCTTTCCAAGATACATGATTCAATCTTGATGTGGAGCTATTACGTAAGCATAAAGGTGTCTGCATCGGTTTGGACATGGAGAAAGTTCGAAAATACCTTTTTTGCATGTATGGCGGAATTATGATTGGTTGTTCCGAAGTGGAAGTCCAATATAAAGATATTGTAGAGAAGCCTGATTATTTCAGGGATGCAAAAGATTTCTTCCATTATCAATTATCCACAAAGGCAAAGGCTTGGGAGCATGAACAAGAGGTCAGGCTATTTATTTTAGACCCTAGTCCTACATATATGGCATTATTACCTGGTCAGAATGATGATAAAGGTCCGATTGCTTGGAAGGAAGTACGAGCTTTTCCTAAAATCGGAGGAGAGTGTTTCGAGTCCGTTTATTTGGGAATCAATATGAATGCAGATGAGAGATCAAAAATAATAAGTGTTGTCCAGAAACTGAATTCAGACATTAAGATTTACCAAATGGGGATTGATGCAAATGCTTTTAAATTAAATACAGAACTGATAAAATAATAGAATGGCTAAGAAACAGAATAAACCGGTAAAGGAAGAGACCCTTGAAACGATACTTTTCAACTGTCGTAACAGTCTGCGTGGGCGTGCAGCCATGACAGATAAACGCGACTTGCTGTTGACTCTTGTATTCCTGAAATTCATAGGAGAACGGTTCAAACAGCAAAAGGAGAAGATCAGGTATGAAATAGTGGAAGTGCAGGGCATTAATGATAAGGATTTCATCGAGTTGCAACTTTCGCGCCCCAACCAATATATGTAGGACGGAGTGTTTTTCCTAACGGATGAAACATTTTGGGACAAGTTGATTCTTACCTTGCCTACTGGTATGGCCACGGCTATAAAATCGTTGGACGACAACGAGCCTAAGCTGAAAAATGCCCTTCCGCAGCAGATTTTCACAAAAACAGCTCTTGAACCGGGCGTTTTGAAAAGCGTTGTGGATGAAATAAACAAGATAGATCCTCAGAAATTTAATGACCATGACCTCATAGGACGTGTATATGAGTCTTTTTTACAGGCTTTCTCAATCAACGCAGACAAAGAGGAAGGGGAATTTTACACTCCGCATTCTATCGTAGAGCTTATCGCGTCCCTTATAGAACCTTTTGATGGGACGGTCTATGACCCATGCTGTGGTTCCGGCGGTATGTTCGTTCAAGCTGCAATATTCATAGAGGCTCACGGCGGAAATACTAAAGCTGTCAATGTGTATGGGCAGGAATCCGAACCGGCCACCTATCGCCTTGCAAAGATGAATTTAGCTATCCGAGGCATCTCTTACCATTTGGGGGATAGAGCCGTGTCCACTTTCTCTGATGACCAGCATAAGGAACTCAAGTTTGATAACACCATGGCTAACCCATTAAAGAAATATGCCGAATATGGAGGTTTTGAGACTGATCCTCGATGGCAAGGCTATGGAGTCCCTCCGACAAGTAATGCCAACTATGCGTGGATTCTTCATATCCTAAATAAACTGAATGTCAGTTGCGGAATTGCAGGATTCCTGCTTGCCAATGGTGCTTTGGGTGATAATGATACGCAGGGAATACGCAAACAGCTAATCGAAAGCGACAAAGTAGAAGCGATTATCGTTTCGCCGCGAAATATGTTCTATTCTACCGATATATCATCTGTCACCCTTTGAATTTTGAACAATAACAAGAAAGGCGGTCCATGGCATGGCAGACAACTTCGCAATCGTACGGGTGAGATTCTGTTCATCGATTTGCGAATCTGGAACAGTAATATATACGAAAAGAAATATGTCCGTCTGGCAGAAGCGGAAATAGACAGAGTGCGTCAAATATACTTCGGTTGGCAAATCGAAAATTTTGCCGAGTATGCCGAGCCAGAATTATACTATGCGGCGCATTGTGACGAAATTCAAAAAAAAGGATATTCTCTCGTACCTTCAGATATAGATCGCGATACGGAAATAGACTATAAGTCCGCTCTTTCCGAGATGAGTGATAAATTTGATGCGCTGAAGAAAAGATGGGATGCAAACGAAACGGAACTTGTAAATGCTTTCAAAATTTTAGGGTATGGAAAAGAATAAAATACAGCATCTCAATATTACAACCGACAAGCTCTTTGATGACATTCGGAACATCATAGAACAAGGTCGGAGACAGGCATACGCAGCAACCAATCAGATTGTGCTACTTACCTATTGGCACATTGGGCGGCGAATCGTGGAGGAAGAGCAGCATGGAAAAGCCCGTGCACAATATGGTACTCGGTTGATTAAAACATTAGCAGAGCAACTAGTACCTAAATACGGTGCGACATTCTGCAAACGAAATTTGGATTACTTCCGCCAATTTTATTTGTGTTTCAATGATTTGGAGCGATTATACAGGTTGCAGACCCTAAGGCCAGAGAGTGGTATGTAAAAGAGGCATCGGAACAGATGTGGAGTGTGAGGACACTCAATCGCAGTATCGGCACGCAATACTATGGTCGCCATATGGCCTGTGTAAGGGAGGGATTAGCATTGCCTGCACCGGACATCGAATCTAACGATCCCTTGGAATATATAAAAGCCCGGTAGTTGCCGAATTCTTGGGATTCCGTAAGGATAGCAAATATGACGAGAGCCAGTTGAAACAAGCCTTAATAGACCATTTGCAACAATTTATCATGGGGCGTGGCTTCGCTTTTTGTCGATAGGCAGAAACATATATCAATAGATACAGGTGATTTTTACATAGACCTCGTGTTCTATAACATCAAGCTCAAGCGTTATGTACTGTTTGAATTGAAAACACGTCCTCTTACACATGCGGATGTGGGACAATTGGATATGTATGTGCAGATGTATAATGATCTTTTCCGTAGGACGTTTATAGTACTGCACCTTGTCCTGAAAACGGCTGGTATAGAGGCGATGCGTCTGGCATCTACTTTGTCATTCTTTCTTCGCTGCACACCTGAAGAGTATTTGATTTCAGCAGGGTTCTCAAGCCAAAGCCTACATTCTACAGCTTTACAAGCACAAGCCAAAGGGAACGTATATTGCCCGGTATGCTCTGCACAGACAAGCATTTGACCATTATTTATCCCATAATCCTCTTCCAAATGGCGTAGCAACGACATGATTGCTGTTTGATGGTTGGCTGTTTCTTCTTCATGTACAACCTTTCCTTCAAACATCACACAGAAGTCCAGTTTCTTTTTCGATACGTCCACACCGATAAAATAAAAATTTTCCATACTTTTGTCTTCACAAATTTTCAGTAAAGAAAGAGCTTGAACTTAACCTAACTACCTTAACAATGGATGTTAATCTACTATCTGGGTTTGGATTCAAACAAGTAAGAAGTCCTCTTATGGCAATGGAGCTTAACTCTTCCTAATCGTAATCGGTTCACTTCTTGCTATCTTTCTTTCACAAATTTATTCTTTCTATTTTATCTGTAATCCTCAGATGCAAATCTAAGGTATCGTCAAGGTGAAGCACATCGGAAAGATAAAGGTCGGCGTGAAGAGCCTGCTTTTGCACTCCGATGTGGAACGTGTCATGGCTGAGAGGGACAAACAACCGTGAGCAACCGCCATTACCGGAAAATTATTTCAAAATGATTGTCGTGGAGTTATTCACGGCTGTTTCACGTTGTTCCTTTACCACCATAAACACGGGGACACCTCCGAAAATGTATAACCAGTAAAACATCATCAATATGAGTAAATGCAAGACAGTCACCTTGCGCAAGCGCAAGGTGAAGAACGGGACACAGTATTCTCTGTGTCTGGATTATTATCCCGGCTACCGTGACAACATCACCATGAAAGTGATTACCCGTGAAGCTCTGGGGATTTATATCTTCGCCAAACCTGCCAACCAGCAGGAACGCGATTTCAACGCACGCATGATGAAAAAAGCGGAGATATTGCGTAACCGGCGTTATGAGTCCATCTTCAACGAGAACAACGGCTTCTTTGACAAAGCCAAGATGAAAGGCGATTTCCTTGCCTACTTCAAGGGGGTGGCAGACAGGAAAAATATCACGTGGCAGCACGTCTATAAACATTTCGAGCGGTTCGTGAACGGCAAATGTACCTTTGAGGAGGTGGAACCGCAAGTTCATGGAATATCTGCTTAACCGCCCCACAGTCCATACACACCAACCAAAAGTTGCATATAAATTCCGTAACAGGTTACTGGTCGGCTTTCCGTGCCGTTCTCCACGCCGCCTACCGTGACGGGAAGATTAAAGAGAACCCCAACGGTTTCTTAGACCGCATCGAGAGCATCCCCACCATAAGGGAGCATCTGAGCCAAGAGGAACTGATACGGCTTGCCGAAACGCCCTATGAGGAAGAAGTATTGAAAAGGGCATTCCTTTTCAGCTGCCTGACCGGGCTGAGGAAGAGCGACATCAAGCAGCTCACTTGGCAACAGATACAACCGTACACCAACGGCAAGATGTTTGTGACCACCCGTATGCAAAAGACCAAGCAGATTGTACACAACCCCATCAGTGATGAAGCCTACGGGTTGCTCGGAGAACGGTGCGAGGGGCTTATCTTTGCCGGATTCAAGGACAAGATGCTGCAAGGACCATTGAAACGGTGTCTTTTGGCGGCAGGCATAACCAAGAAGATAACCTTTCACTGCACCTGGCATTCATTCGGAAGCCTGCACGTGGAAATGGGTATGGACATGGCTGTCATCCAAGCTTATCTGGAACACAAGAACATTACCACCACGCAGATTTACTCCAAGATGGCAGCGCAGCAGATGTGTGAGGTCGTGGACAAGATAACCTTGAAACGCAGAGAGGCATAAGGCGATTTGAATATTCAGAGAGAGGTTATTGCTTGGAGCTTTAACCACTCCTTTTATTTTGGGTGGTAACCAATAAGTCCTTAAAGTATGATAATTGAGTATGATTTCGGATATTTGGTGAAAAACATTGAAAAAGAAACCGCTAACCAAGGATAATGAGTAACAATTGAAAGAAGACTATTAAATTTGCGAAAACAGTAACAAGTAACAACCAGATAAGACAATATGGAACCGTCCGTAAAGGACAAATATATCATTTTAGGATTCATCGGCTTTGCCATTCTCTTGATCCCATTTATCGCAACGCTGATTGTTGCCAACAAATTCAATCAGGATACTTTTGTAAGGCTGATTGTCTTTGTATGCAGCAACCTTTTTAGGCTGGCTGCTCTACTTCTCCTTCTAGACAGTCATCTTCGACGCATACGAAATCTACAAAATCAAGTTCGGCAAGAAAAAGACGCCTGCCACCGAGATCATAACAGTTCAGGAAGAGCCGTCCCAAGAAGCGCATGAGCCTATAACACCGTCATCAATGCCGACAGGTGGAGAAGCGACCCCGAAAATAAAACCGGTAGAGATTGCCATTGCCTCGGAGCTTCACGAGAAGAACCGTGCCAGCTATGAGGACAAGCAGAAGCAGGAAGAGGAGGAGCGTATCCGCATGGTCATGGAATACATCCATTTCGTCATGCCCCGCATTGCAGACCAAGGGACCGTGAACCATATCTGTGGCGAGGTCAACAACTGGATACGCCTTCACAGTTACAAGCCCAAGCCGATAAAGGGACGGCTAACCAAGGATGTTTCAAACATTCCGCTCCTCCATTTCGTATGGAATATCTCCGAGCGTTTCATGTACAAGAAATACTACACGGGGGACACCGTGCCCGTTTCATCAGCACCCTTTTCCCACGGGAGTTCGCCGATACGGACTTGGCGACCATCAAAAACTTCAAGGTAGAGCCGTTAAAGACACAAATTCCCATAGACGAGCCGGAAAACGGCAAGCCGGATTTCCAGTATCCTGCGGATTATGTACGGGAAGAGTATAGCCAGCCTTTCCACAACCAATAACCGCAAGTATTCAACAACAGATAACTGTCTATATCACACCGTTTCCCGAACAGCTTTGTCCGTCAGTCACGGTTGGGCATCGTTATTCGGGAATTATTTTTGCAATGACCTTTCGTGGAGGTGTTCACGGCTGTATCATTCCAGTCCTTTGCGCCAAGCCTTACAAAAGAGGCGAGTACGCAAATGGAAAAAACAGTGATTACATTCAACGACCTCCCGGAGGTTGTCACCCAGCTTCGGGACGAGGTGATGGGCTTGAAAAGCCTGCTTAGAGAGCAGCGCAGTGTGAACAATGCAAAAGCGGTGGACACCCATGTTCCCATGTCGGTGAAAGAGGCGGCGGAGTATCTGGGCATTCCCAAAGGCACGCTCTACATGAAGCTGTCAGAGGGAAGCATTCCTGCCACCAAGCCCGGCAAACGCTATTGCCTTTACCGGGACGAGCTGGACAGATGCTGGAATCCTCCCGGAAGAATCCCGTACCCTTGTCCAATGAGGAACTCAGCGAATCCATATCCTCTTCCCACCGCCACAAGCCTAATCCCCGTAACTGGTAAGAACCCATGGAAGAGGATAAGGATTATATCAATCTGATACATGGCGACCTGACGAGGGCAACCCAAATACAGAACGGTTTGCCGGACAGCATCGGCGTGATGAGTATCAAGACCGCCAACTGGACGATACTCGAAGCGTCGCTGCTACCCACGCCCCGTGCTTTGTGGAACAGTTTTGGGTATGAGGGGGAGCTGTCCTGCGTCTTTGCGGATTCCAATGTGGGCAAGTCTATCCTTGCCGTGCAGATAGCCGACCGTATCGCTCGGACTGACAATGTGCTGTATCTGGACCTCGAACTATCCGAAAAGCAGTTCCAGCTCCGCTACACGGGCGAGCACGGAAAGCTCTATACCTTTCCCGACAGGCTGTACAGGGTATCGCTTGACTCTAATTCGTTGCTGGAAGACAATTTCGAGGAAGCCATCATCGGCGGCATGGAGCAAATGGCACTGCAAACCGGCTGTAAAATCTTCATTGTGGACAATCTTACCTACCTGTGCTGCGCCATGGAGAAAGGCGATGCGGCGGGACGGCTGATGATACAACTCAACAACCTCAAAAAGAGATACGGGCTGTCCATCCTTGTTCTGGCGCATACCCATGTATCATTTATTACATTTTTCATTTCTAAATTGTTTTGGAGTCATTCCTGTCATGCTTTTAAACGTAGAACTGAAATATCGGGGATAAGTAAAACCCACTTCGCAACTTATTTCATTTATATTTAAATTTGTGTTAACAAGTAGTGACATCGCTTGCTCTATGCGTAATCTGTTTATATAGTCATTTACTCCCATACCTGTTATAATTTTTATTTTGCTGTATAATGAAGATCGGCTGACTATCATTGCATCCGCCAATTGCTGGACGGAGAACTCTTCGTCAGATAGATTTTCATGTATGACAGCATTTATCTTTTTCATGAAATCCTCATCGGCCTTACTGTTTGTCAAATCTAATAAGGAGGGTGAACCAGTAACCGTTACATATTGACTGTGTATTTTTTCTCTGTTTTTTAAAATATTGCCGACGACGACCTTTAAAAAGGCCAAATCAAAAGGTTTAGGGATATAAGAATCGGCTCCGGATTTATATCCGGTTGTTATTCCTGTTTGGTCATAACGTGCTGTCAGCAATATTACTGGTATATGGCTTATCCGGATGTCGTTTTTTATTTGACGGCATAATTCAAAACCATCCATTTGGGGCATCATTACATCGCTCACAATGATAGACGGTTGTTTCTTTCTGCATGTTTCCAGTGCCGAGATTGCATTGTCTGCTGCATAAACTTTTTTAAAAGTTTCTGTAAAGGACTCTATTAGGTATTCTCTTAACTCCTTTTCATCCTCTACGATAAGTATGGTCTTCCCCTGTACAATCGAAATGTAAATCTTGAGTTGTGTTCACAATGGGGGCTTCTTTTTGTAGTAACTTTGTGGCTTCTGCCTTTTCATTGATATCAAGAAGCGGCAACTCTAAATAAAATGTCGCCCCTTTGTCGGTATTATTATAGGTCCCAATATCCCCTCCATGCATTTCCATGATTGTTTTGGCATAATATAATCCGAACCCGCTTCCTTTTTCCTTATGATTACCTTTATAAAACCGTGTGAAAAGGTTTGTTATATCCGAATCTTGTATACCGATTCCTTCATCTACAACTGATATTCTGACTTTGTTTTCAAGCTTCCGTGTGTTTATTGTTATACAACTTTCGGGCATGCTGAATTTCAGTGCATTCATCAGCAGGTTTGACAGTACGGTATGACATTTTTGCTTATCAAACCATACCTCTTCTATATCGGTGGTCATTTGTAATTTTATGCATATCCCTTTCTGCCTAGCTTCTTCTGTAAAATCTTTTACAATATTAGTTATCCATTCGTCTAATTTGCATTTTTGTATTTTCAATTTACTATAGCCTGCTTCCATACTGTTCCAGTCTAGTACCATGTCCACTATTTCCCTCATATATTGTGCCTGATTGAATATTAATTGCAATTGTGGCATCAGATATGAAGGTAACCCTTGTGTCTCGTTTTTATCTATCAAACATTTTAGTGGAGCATAAATCAATGTCAAAGGGGTCCGTAATTCATGATTTATGTGAATGAGAAAATCTATCTTCTTTTCATTAAAATATTGTCTATATTCTTTTAGTCTCTTTTGTATTTTGACTTCTTTTCTTATATTAAAAATAGACATTCCTACAATGATTCCTCCTGTAAGAAAAATGCAACATAGGATTATAAACCAGTCCGTTTTATACCATGGTGGGGTGACATGAATGTCAGTTAGGTGGATGGGCATGGTATAATTCCCGTCTTTTGTCATGCATGATACTTCAATGTGGTATTTGCCTGGGGAGAGATTGGAAAGTTCCAGCATCGGATGATATGAGTCAATGCTTTTATCAACGTCTCCTTTTATAATATATCGAAATGGAACCCGCTGGAAAATATCTTTGTTTTTGATATGTACCTGTAGTATGAGTGTATTATATTTCCATGGAATCTTTATGTTGCGTATATTTATATCTGATGTTTGTAGTTGTCCGTTAAGCTCTACTCCACAAAGATCTATCTCAGGATATGGCTCATTAGGCTCTGGAATATCCGTGTTAATTTGCACCAGCCCTTCTATACCACCGAAATAAAGATATCGGTGTTTTTTCATAGTCCGTTGTTGATAAGTGAATATTATTTCATTGGGATGAAATCCGTCGCTTCTGTTCCATTGGATAAACTTGTCGTCTTTTATACAATACGAGTACAGCTGGTTTTGCGCGCAAATCCATACCCTTTCAGAGGAAGGGTCATAGCGGAGTGCACTAATGTCACTGAACAATTGTGAGTCTATTTTTGAGTATCTTTTTTCTTTTAGATTGTAATATCCTATCCCGGCTGTTGTTCCCACCCATATCCTATCTTGTCCGTCACAATCGATTGCAGTGATGGTCTCTTTTTCGTCTATTTGAAAAAGAGGTTGGATGCTATCATTTTTATTAATGATTTGGAATACTTTATTGCCACTCATCGTTAGAGACATCTTTTCATCAGAATACCCCATTACTGAAGTTGGTAATTGGTAATTCTTGTCTGTTTTGATCGGAGAGAATTTTCTATTATTTATATCATATATCCATATATCTTTGCTTAGTATATATATTTTGTTCTTTGTCACCCGATGGGCGCGTGGAATATATCCGTAAAAGCATTGCCTGAAATTGATACTATCATTTATTATTAAAAATGGTCGGTAAGCTCCCGTGTGTGTGTCGAATAAAAAGAGTCCTTTGGTATAAACAGATACTATCAGCTCTTTTTCTGATATAGGAGCTATGGAAACCACTTTATCTCCATAGGTGGAGTAAAAATGCTTGAAATCTCCCGTTTGAGGCTCATACAGGTTTATTCCGCCACCGTCTGTACCGATCCATAGCCTTCCATTAGGCTCTTCGAATAAACTTGTTACCGATTTCTCGCTCAGTCCGTTAATATATCCTAATGGGCAGTCTTTATATGTGCGTATGTAGCTTTCTTTAATATTGAAAACCCCTCCTCTGACACTTCCGGCCCATAGGCCTTCATTTTCATCCTTATATAATATAGTAACAGAATTTACGGGTAACGAATTTTTATCTCCAGCAATATGGTAGAGATTGGAGAAATTCTCATTAGACAGTTCCAGACGGTTGATTCCTCCTCCGTCAGTCGCCAGCCATAGAAACCCTTCCTTCTCTACGATATCCAATACATAATTGTTTGTTAGGTCGGAGTTTTCTTTTGTATACCGTTTTATAAACTTACCTGTTTTTTCATAACAAAACAAACCTTGTCCCCAAAAGGATAAATATATATATCCGTTTGACGATAGATACGCCCCTTGCAGAATATTGTTTGAACCAGAGAAAAGCCTTTTCAGTCGCATGGTCTGATAGTCCAATACGTATACCCCATCTCTTCTGGTGGCGACTAGTGCCTCTTTCAGAAAATGCTATAATTTTTTGTACCCTGTACTTTGTAACATCACTACCTTTATCCTCTTGCTTTTTAATATTAATGGATTTAAAAGAGCGTTTTTTATAGTCATATTTGTATATTCGGTTTTCGCTTCCGAAAAGTATTCCATCGGTTATGCATAAAGAGGAGTATATTATATCTCGATTAACAAGAGTAAAATTCCCATGTTTCTCATCATATGTTACCATCCCCTCCCGGGTGGATATCCATATATTGTTTAGAGAATCTTGAGTTAGATGTAGAATCTCATTGTCGGGTAAAGAATATCTGTCTTCCGGGTTACTCTTGAATATTTTTAAATCTTGTCCCGTATAAGAATTTAGTCCATTCCTCGTTCCTATCCATAACTTTCCCTTTTTATCCAAGAGAATGGATTGGACAGTTGATTGTGAAAGCCCTTCCTCAATGGAAATGGACGTAAACTGATAGTTTACGCCGCGGCCCAGGGCAGAGGATGCACAAAGTAATATTACTATAATAAGTAGGGCTGTGTTTCTATGCATTTTTATCTTTATAGTGTTATTTCAAGTTTGTATTTTATTAATAAACGATATTGTTACATAAAATGTTTGTTAAATCCATGTTTTTAAGACAAAAAAATAATTATTGGATGTACCGAGCAAATTTACAGGTCCCTTTTTTGTGCAATTTAACAGTATCCACTTTCCTTAGTTCTCTTCTTTACTTTCATTAACTTTTTTTAAGATGCAGTCCCTATCTGTTGATTGCTAAAAATTGTTTTCCTGTTTTCCATGCGGTAGCTTTTTCCTGATAGCCTGATTATCTCACAACAATAGAGTAGTCTGTCCAGTAGAGCTGCCGCACAAACTTCGTCTCCTGCCATCTCCAGCCATCCGGTAAGATCCCGGCTTGCGGTAATGATAAGTGATGTCTTACCTTGAACGCAATTCACCAGTTTAAACAGTAGCAGTACATCTTCTCCTTTCAGGGGAAACAGCGTAACATCATCGATTGCCAGCAGCTGCGCTTTCATTATTCGTTTGTATGTTTTCATCGCGGGTCGTGATATCTCCTTAGTCTTCAAACAGACAAACAGTTCTTCCAAGGTCAGCAGGTATGCCTTATAACCCGCTTTCACTGCTTCATGGATAAGTCCTGAAGCAATGAATGTCTTTCCGGTTCCGGAATCTCCTACCAGCAGAAGATTATATGTCCTTCTTATCCATACCAGTTCACGCAATTCGCGCATCTGCCTTTGGTCAATCCCTTCGGTACGTGAGAAATCATATAGATCCAGATCATACCTTGCAGGCAATCCTGCAAATTTCAACCTGGTCAGATAACTTCTCCTTTCCTTGTCCCGAAGTTCCCGCATCAGACAAGTTGACAGAAACTCGGAGTAAGTCTGTTGCTTTTCCTGTGCTTCATGTAGTATTTCATCCAGGTGTTCTGCCAGGAATGGCAGCTTCAGGTTGCGGGCACATTCGGTCAGTTCTTTCTTATACCTTGCCATTGTTTCTAAAGATTTCATTATATGTTTTTACCAATCCGGTTGACTGTGTCCGGGAAGCAGGATTTTTTCCTACATCCGATTCTCTCATTTTTCTTCTTCCATATATGTCCGCACAGGCTTTTAACGGACTCACCATTATAGATTCCCTTGTCCAGACATACACTAACCGCTTCTGTCAGGATGGCTTTGTCATATCCGGGAATTATGCGTAGAATTACCTCCAGATTCTCCCTGTAATAACGTTCCTTCCTTCTCTGCAGGTTCTCAAGCCATAAGGCGACCTCTCTATTGTACGATACATAGATAAGAATGCGTTCAGCCAGCTTTTGTGCTCCGATATTTCTTTGCCTTCTGTGTCCTTCACCATAGATAGTCTTTCCCTTGAGTTCGCACAGATCATGCCGGCAGACAAGCTTTCCCGTCTCCTTATTATAAAGTTCCAGGCATCCGTCTGTTTCATGGAGCCATACTGTCGTTTCTCCTCCCCGATAGGTTCCGCATGGCAGGCTATAGTAGTTTCCCCTGTACTGTACGGTATTGTCTTTACGTACATGATATTCCTTCATTTCTCCACCGGGTGAGTGCGGAGTACCGTGATAGGGTACAAGGTATTCTCTTTCCTGTGCAAATTCCTCAAGGGGAATCCGGTGTGTGGTACCATATTCCTTCCCGTTTCCCGTTCTTTCAAGCCAGAGACGTGCTTCTTCATTAAGTCTGTCTACATTCTGAAAAATACGTGCCGTGAGGAAATTCGTCTTCACATATTTCACAACATTCTCTACCCTCCCCTTTGACTCCGGATCGGCCTTGTGACAGAACACGGGATGGAAATGCTGTTCTTTTACAAATGCCTGAAATTTGCCGGTCAGTATCAAATCCCCCATGTTCGCCCGTGCTATAAGTACTTTATCCTGGTCGTAAATGATCTTTTGCGGCCTGCCTCCGAAGTATTCGAAGGCAAGTTCATGGGCATAAACCGCAAGCCCGGTGTCAAAGGGCCTCCGGCTAAAATAGATAAATTTATATCGTGAACGGGACAGGACAATAGCAAAGAAGTACACTTTGATGGACTTCCCGTTTTCAGTGCGCATACATTTCTCCCCAAAATCCGCCTGTGCGTATTCCCCGTAGGGAGTATCAGGCTGCTTCTCGTAGTTTCGCTTATGCGTTTCAACCTTTTTCCCGATGCCGTATTTTTTGCGTACCCTTTCCACGAAACCGGATATGGTTCTGTTACATACACGGGGGAAGTCCGGATAGCATTCCTTCAGCCAGTCATGTATCCTGGCGGCCGATATATACGGGTATTCTTCCAGGTTTGCACGTACATATTGCTCGTAGTTTTCCAGTTTCAGCCTGTACTTGCGGTGAGAACTTTGTTTTTTAACAAACTCCTCCATAGTCATATTCAGATACCGTCGTACAGTCTTACGGTTCACACCCAGATATATTCCAATTTGTGTTTTGTTCAGTCCTTTCAACTGAAGCTCCCTTACTTTATGCCACATATATTGTTTCTCCTTAAAATATTGTTTCCTTATTTCCATTGCAGTATCTGTCTATGCTTTGTTTGAGCGGCAAAGATAGACATTCCCCGACATGCAAAAAACACTGTATTCGTCTCTATAAAAAGTGGTACCTTTGCTTTTTCCACTTTTTGAAAGATAAAGTTACAGCCTACATTATTGGATTATACATGACTTTTTTTGCATGATTTTTGATCTTTTTTTTTACGCTGCTACATACTTTTGCTACAAATAATTAACTGTTTTTAGAATATGAAATTTTATTTGCTTTTTATTTTTATCTCCTTAAATCTGTGTTCCTTTTCTGCACGAGCTACAGATACTATTTTTGTTTATGAAACACAAGTTCCAATTTTGATAGAACGCCAAGATAACATGTTATTTTTAATGCGTTTGACTACTGCTAGAAGTGATACAAAATTAAATGAAGTGGTTTTACGATTGGGTCAAAATGTGAACTTGTCAAACATCCAATCTATCAAGTTGTATTATGGAGGTACGGAAGCACGTCAGAACTATGGTAAGGAGCTTTATCTTCCTGTTACCTACATTTCTCGTGATGTGTCAGGGAAGACATTGGCTGCGAATCCTTCTTATTCGATTAATAAATCACAGGTAAATAATCCCGGGCGGAAAGTGATACTGAATGCTAATCAGAAACTTTTTCCCGGAATCAATTATTTTTGGATCAGTCTGCAAATGAAACCGGGCGCCTCTTTGCTGGATAAAGTGTCAGCTAAGATTGTTACTGTTAAGGTTGATAATAAAGAAGCACTTATGCATACGGTTTCGCCGGAGAATATAGCTCATAGGGTAGGAGTAGGGGTACGCCATGCCGGTGACGATGGTTCGGCTGCCTTCCGTATTCCGGGATTGGCAACTACTAATAAAGGAACATTGCTGGGAGTTTATGATGTACGTTATAATAGCAGTGTTGATTTGCAGGAACATGTGGACGTCGGTTTGAGCCGTAGTGTAGACGGTGGTAAAACATGGGAGAAGATGCGTTTACCTTTAGCTTTTGGTGAAACTGGCGGTTTGCCTGCTGCGCAGAACGGCGTTGGCGACCCTTCGATCTTAGTGGATACCAAGACCAACACAACATGGGTGGTGGCGGCTTGGACACATGGAATGGGTAATCAGCGTGCTTGGTGGAGTTCTTATCCGGGAATGGATATGAATCATACGGCCCAGTTGGTATTGTCAAAGAGTACGGACGATGGTAAAACGTGGTCGGAGCCTATTAATATAACAGATCAGGTGAAAGAGCCATCCTGGTATTTCCTTTTGCAAGGACCGGGACGAGGTATCACCATGCAAGACGGCACATTGGTATTCCCGATTCAGTTTATCGATTCTACCCGTGTTCCGAATGCGGGAATTATGTATAGCAAAGACCGTGGCGAAACATGGAAAATCCATAACTATGCACGCACCAATACAACAGAAGCTCAAGTAGCGGAAGTGGAGCCTGGCGTACTGATGTTAAATATGAGAGATAACCGTGGAGGTAGTCGTGCTGTCGCTACTACCAAGGATCTCGGTAAGACTTGGACAGAACATCCTTCTTCCCGTAAAGCTTTACAGGAACCGGTGTGTATGGCAAGTTTAATCAGCGTGAAAGCGGCAGACAACACATTAAATAAGGATATTCTTTTATTCTCCAATCCGAATACGGTAAAAGGTCGTCATCATATCACGATCAAGGCCAGTCTGGATGGAGGTATCACCTGGCTACCCGAACATCAAGTGATGCTGGATGAAGGTGACGGTTGGGGATATTCTTGTTTGACAATGATTGATAAAGAGACAGTCGGCATATTATATGAAAGCAGTGTCGCTCATATGACTTTTCAGGCAATCCGACTGAGAGATATAATACAATAGGAATTATCATACGACCTGTAATCATGAAAAACAGACTCATATTATTTATATATATTATAATTAACTTATGCACAATTTCAGTGGTAAAAGGGGCTGTCCAAAAAGTCGGATAGCCCCTTTTGCTATTGTTTATTTCTGTTAAAAATCAGTATCTTACCGTTGCAACAAATAAACATTATAGCAATGGCTAAGATAGTATTTAAAGAGTTAACTTCCAACCAAAATGTACTTTTTCCTGTCAGTTTATCGGAAAAGATCGCTCCCAATCATCCCGTTCGTGTTGTAAACAGTGTTGTAGACGCATTGGATATTAGTTGTCTGCTTTGGGCATATAAAGGCGGAGGCACCAGCAGCTATCATCCGCGTATGATGCTCAAGGTCCTGTTTTATGCCTACCTGACCAATATCTATTCCTGCCGCAAAATAGAAAAGGCCTTGCAGGAGAATATTCACTTCATGTGGTTGTCCGGTAATAGTACTCCCGATTTCCGTACAATCAATGATTTCCGTGGCAAACGTTTAAAAGAACACATAAAATCGTTGTTTTCAGCCATTGTTCTACTACTACAGGAATCCGGCTATGTCAGTTTGGATGTACAGTATATCGATGGCACCAAAGTGGAATCGGCATCCAACCGCTACACTTTTGTCTGGCGTGGCAGCGTGGAAAAGAACAAGGCAAAACTGGAATCGAAAATACAGGCAATCCTTAGTGAGGTTGACAGACATATCGAACAGGACAAACAGGAAAGGACCCCGGATGCCTTACCGGATATGGATTCCTGTGGCTTGAGGGAAAAAGTGAGCGCTTTAAACAAACGGCTCTCCGGGATGAACAAGGCTGAGCAGAAGCAAGTCAGAAAGCTACAGGAAGAATATCTGCCCCGCCTTGCCAAATATGAATCGCAATTAGAGAAATTAGGGGACCGTAATTCTTTCAGTAAGACCGATGAGGATGCCACCTTCATGCGCATGAAGGAGGATCATATGAAAAACGGGCAATTGAAACCCGCCTATAACATACAGATTGCTACAGAGAATCAGTTTATTACAAACCTAGGGATTTACAGGCGCGCCGGAGATACGGGAACTCTAATTTCTTTTTTGAAAGATTTTCGAGAGACTTATCATAGGCAATCCTCTATAGTAGTGGCCGATACCGGTTATGGAAGCGAACAAAACTACGAGTTTATGGAGAATGCGAGTATAGAGGCTTTTGTCAAGTACAATTATTTCCACAAAGAGCAGAAGCGTGCATGGAAGAAGGATGCTTTTGCCATACAGAACCTTTACTATAATCAGGAACAGGATTACTACGTATGCCCGATGGGACAACATCTGGAACATACAGGTCAAAGGAAAAGCAAGTCCGATTTGGGATATGTATCCGTACTGAAGCGTTATCAGGCACAGAACTGTGAGGGTTGCCCGCTGAAATCTCAATGTCATAAATCAAAAACTAACCGGATCATAGAAGTTAACTATAACCTTAACAGGCATAAACAAAAAACACGGGAAAAACTCATGAGTGAGGAAGGTATTTATCATCGGGGCAGACGATGTATAGAACCGGAAGCTGTCTTTGCGCAGATAAAGCATAACTCGGCATGGAACCGGTTTAGATTAAGAGGGTTGGAGAAGGTAAAAACAGAGTTTACCCTGGCTGCTATTGCACATAATCTAAGGAAACTGGCTAAAAAAGTCAGTGCTCTTTTCTTTTTTACTTATTTCTGTAGGATAACTTCTCGGAAAAAGATAATTGAGAAAAACAAAGATGGTTTTAAAATAAAAATGGATAATAGAAGAGCGGCATAACAAAAAAAAGAAGGCATCCTTTTCAGACACCTTCCGGGTGCTTCGTTTCATTACGACCCCAGGAATATTGTCTCCGAAATATTGTGATACCCTTTCCTTGCGGGGGCATTCCATTACGATGATTCTGATCAATACAGCTTCCCGTATACGTGAGGCTATTGACAATCCCGTATTAACAGCCAGAATCGATGATTCGCTTTCCGATTTGAAGACTTTTTTTATGCATCCTGAGTTTCATGCCCTGCTTGAGACTGTGGGGGAAAACGGTGAGTTTATAGATACCATTAACGGACGTATCATCAATCCCGGGCATTGTATTGAAACGGCATGGTTCATACTTGAAGAATCCAGATACCGTGGCTGGGACAAGGAGATGCTTGAAACAGCCCTGACCATTCTGGACTGGTCTTGGGAGTGGGGGCTGGGATAAGGATTTCGGCGGTATCATCAATTTTCGTGATTGTAGGAATCTCCCCGTACAGGATTATTCACAGGATATGAAATTCTGGTGGCCGCAGACGGAAGCAATCATTGCCACTTTGTATGCCTATGAAGCTACAGGAGATGAAAAATACTTGAAAATGCACAATCAGGTTAGTGATTGGACATATGCACATTTCCCGGACCGGGAATACGGAGAATGGTACGGGTATCTGCATCGCGACGGCAGTGTGGCCCAGCCCGCCAAGGGGAATATCTTCAAAGGGCCTTTTCATATTCCCAGAATGATGATTAAGGGCCATGTTCTGTGTAACGAGATCTTATCCGGTCTGTCCGGTACGGAAAATATAAAATTGTAATTGGACATAATGAAAAACAACAGAATATATCCCTGGATATTGGTTGGTTTGCTTTGGGGAGTGGCCCTTCTCAATTATATGGACCGCCAGATGCTTTCCACCATGAAAGAAGCCATGCAAGTGGATATCTCGGCGCTTGAGTCTGCGGAGAACTTTGGTCGTCTGATGGCGGTCTTTCTTTGGATTTACGGATTCATGAGTCCTGTTGCGGGCATGATCGCTGATCGTCTTAATCGCAAATGGTTGATTGTAGGCAGTTTGTTTGTCTGGTCAGCGGTTACTTATGGAATGGGATACGCTGAAACGTTCACACAGCTTTATTGGTTGCGTGCTGTAATGGGGATCAGTGAGGCTTTGTATATACCGGCCGGCCTTTCCCTAATAGCGGATTGGCACCAGGGAAAGTCACGTTCGCTAGCCGTGGGTATTCATATGACGGGCCTTTATACCGGTCAGGCTATCGGGGGATTCGGGGCCACCGTGTCTGCCGTCTATTCCTGGCATGCCACTTTTCATGGCTTCGGAATTATTGGGATCATATACGCAGTCGTTCTGATCCTTTTTCTTCGTGAGAACAAGGGGACAGGCACGGCAGAGCAGGTGTGTCGCGAAGGGGTGAAAGCACCTTCCCCGTCTATCTTCAAAGGAATGTCGCTGTTATTCTGCAATATCGCCTTTTGGGTGATTCTGTTCTATTTTGCGGTGCCCTCCCTGCCTAGCTGGGCTACTAAAAATTGGCTTCCGACCCTGTTCTCTGACAGTTTGGATATGCCTATGTCCGAAGCCGGTCCGTTGTCCACGATCACAATAGCGCTCTCCTCTTTTCTCGGAGTAATTGCCGGAGGGATACTGTCTGACCGTTGGGTCCTAAAAAATATTCGTGGTCGTGTGTATACAGGGGCTATTGGATTGGGGTTAACGATCCCTGCCTTGCTATTGTTGGGGTTCGCTCATAGTGTTTTCGGTGTGGTCGGGGCAGGTCTGCTGTTCGGTCTGGGGTTCGGCATCTTTGATGCAAACAATATGCCTATTCTTTGCCAGTTTGTTCCTTCCGGATACCGTGCTACAGCCTATGGAATCATGAATATGACAGGCGTCTTCGCCGGAGCGGCCGTGACCCATGTGTTGGGGCGGTGGACTGACCAGGGGAATCTGGGATTTGGGTTCGCCATACTTGGTGTCGGTGTTTTATGTGCCCCTTGTCCTGCAGCTTTATTTCCTAAGGCCCCAAACGGATAAGATGGAGTAGTATGAGTTTTGCGGAGTCTGTCTCTGCTCGGAAATATATCATGATTTTACGAATTGGCCAGGAAAGATCTTTGTCGCTCCGTTTAATAAAGTGTTTATGTGGAATTATCAGAAAAATATACTTGTTTGTATGATTGCAGGTTTAGGTTTGTCAACTTGTACCCCGTCAGATGTTAGTATTCCCGGGGCTGCAACAATTGATGTCATGAACGGTTTTCCCGATGGAGAATCCGGATATGCTTTGGGAGTATCCGGTTGCTATGCCGGAAAGTTAGGAGATTTCTTGTTAATGGCCGGCGGATGCAATTTCCCGGATAAACCGGTTTCGGAAGGGGGGATCAAGCATTATTATAAGGGCATTTATATAGCCCGGGTGGATGACTCTTCTTCCTTGCGTTGGGTGAAGGCTGGAGAACTTCCTATGGAGGCGGCCTATGGAGCTACGGTATCCTTGCCGGATAGGCTTATTTTTATTGGAGGAAGCAACTCTTCCGACCGGTTTTCTTCCGTACTTTCCTTTTCTTTTGATTGCATGAAGGATTCAGGCTTGATATGTGAGACTTTGCCTCCGCTTCCTCATGCGGTTGATAATATGTCGGCAACCCTATTGGGCGATACATTGTATGTCCTGGGTGGGAATAGGAACGGGATTCCTTCCAGTTCCATGTTCTCTCTTTGCTTGGACAATTATTCTGCAGGATGGACAGAGGTTCCTTTTCCCGGGAGGCCACGTGTGCAGCCTGTGTGTTCCTCTCTGCTTGGCAAATTGTATGTTTTCGGTGGATTTACCTCCGGAGGGGATGCGTCTGTTTCAACAGATGGATTATGTTACCATCCTGAATCTGGACAATGGCAGGTGGTTAAGGCACCTCTCACCACAAAAGGTGAACCTCTCACATTGACGGGCGGTGCCTCGGTCTCCTATGGGGATGTTCTGCTTATATGTGCAGGCGGGGTTAATCGGGATATTTTTGAGGATGCCATCAGTGCCCGTTATCAGATGGTTCGTGAATCAGAGTATCTCCTACAGCCTATAGAATGGTATCGTTTTAATGATCAGCTGCTGGCGTATAACGTACGGTCGGGTGAGTGGATACGGATTGGTGTCCCTTCTCCGATGCTGGCTCGGGCCGGTTCCTCATTGGTTGTATTTGGAGATATTTTGTTCTATATTGGGGGAGAGCTTAAGCCCGGCGTGAGAACTCCTGGTATCTGCCGTATATCTCTTCAAAAATAACAGCGGAATTGAAGATGTAAGCTTGGGCCCTTTCATTCTGTTTTGTGGTTCTTTTTTTTGATGGAATTTTCATGTTCTGGATGTTGGATGAGTTTTTTTAAATGATTTCTGACTCTTTTTTATTTTATGCAGATTTTCTTTGCATCCATAAATTAACCTACAAATTTAATTGATATGTGTTTATTTGTATCTTCATGAACTGTGACTTTTGGGGATCTGAATCCCCCTTTATTACAAAATTAATTTTTAATGAAAAACATCAAATTGCATGAAAAAGAATTTTATTTTATTTATTTTCCTTTTGTGCTCCATTGTAGCTGTAGCACAGAAGAAGAGTATTACGGGCATAATAACGGATACTGCGGGAGAGGCCGTTATTGGTGCCAGTATTGTGGAAGTCGGGACAACGAATGGTACGGTCTCTGACGTTGATGGCAATTTTACACTTTCTGTTTCTGAGAATGCCAGTATTCAGGTATCATTCATCGGCTTCTCTTCCCAAACCTTGAGTGTGAAGGGAAAAACAAATTTTAAGATTGTATTGAAAGAGGACAGTGAACTTTTGCAGGAAGTTGTTGTTACGGGTTATGGCGGTAAGGTATCACGATCCAAACTTACGAATTCCATTTCGACAGTCAATCCCCAGATGTTGGACAAGGGTATATACACCAATCCCTCTCAGGCCTTGTCAGGCTCTGTTCCCGGTTTGAAGGTCTCTCTCACCTCGGGGAATCCAACCTCGTCTCCTAAAAATTATATTACGTGGTGGTACAAATTTCGATGGTTCCGGGGGCCCTTGGTGGTAGTGGACGGGCAGCTTCGTGATAATTTTGATGATATCAATCCTCAGGATATTGCATCTATGGATGTGCTGAAGGATGCCGGGGCTACAGCCATCTACGGCGCCCGTGCAAGTAATGGTGTCATTTTGATTACGACAAAGTCAGGCAAGGCAGGACATCGGGAAATAAACTTTAGGGCCAATGTGGGGCTTGGTTACGTTAATAATCCCTATGATTTTCTGGGCGCGGAAGACTATATTATAGCCCTTCGTACCGCCTATAAAAATACCCCGTGGGCACCTCAGGCGAGTTTGACAGGTTCCACTGCCTTGGGTACGGGAAATCAGATTGGACCGAAAATGGTATGGAACATTATGGGAAAAACAGATGCAAACGCCTACCTTTTGGATAAGGGATGGCGTGAAATGCCGGACCCCTTGGATCCTTCCAAAACAATCATATACAAAGAGACAAAGCCGGAGGAGTATAATCTTCGTAACCCGGTAGTTACGCAGGATTATACAGTCAGTATGTCCGGTGGTAATGATAGGGGTACTTATTATGCTAGTTTGGGCTATAATGATTCCCCAGGAGCTCCTATCACTACCGAGTATACACGTTATAATTTCACATTTAATGGTTCATACAAAATTGCGGATTGGTTGAAAACGACTTCCAATGCAACTTTCAGCCGTGCTAATTATGTATGGTTAAACAACGATTGGGGGACGGAGGCGGATTATTTTGGTCGCGTGATGAGCTCCCCCCCCACCGTCCGTTTTGAAGACGAAGACGGTAATTCGACGTTGGGTCCATCTCCGGGCGACGGTAACCAGACCTATGTTGCAAAAGTTATGACCAGGACAATGAACGGACCAAATTGACCCTATGCAGTCCGTGGAAGCAAATTTATTCAAAGGGTTGGTTTTGAGGGCCTCTGCCAGCTGGTATTATTTTCATACTGTAGAAGAAAATATGCGCAAGGATTATGAGACGGTTCCGGGACAATGGGATCGAACCCGTTCAACCAGTGCGAGCTATTCCCGCCAGTTCTCTCAGACTTATAATGCCGTTTTGGACTATACAACAACATTTGCCACTTCACATAATTTGAATGTTATGCTTGGTAGTGAGTTTTATGATCAGTATAATAACGGTTTCTCAGCATCCGGTTTTGGTGCCTCTACCGATGATTTTAAAAAATTAGGCTTGACCGATGCGGGTGAGGGAAAACGTTCTATAGATTCGAGTCATAGCCGTTACCGTATCCTGTCTTATTTTGGTCGTTTGAACTATGACTATGAGGGTAAATATTTATTCTCTGGAGTATTCCGTTATGACGGTTATTCTTCTTTGTTGGGTAAGAACCGGTGGGGTTTTTTTCCGGGAGTTTCCGGTGGCTGGGTTTTCACGAAAGAGGATTTTGTGAAGGAGTCACTTCCTTTCCTTTATTATGGAAAGCTGAGGGCTAGTTACGGTTTGAACGGTAATGCCAGCGGAATCGGTCCATATACCCTTCAAGGTTCATATAATTCAAACAAATATCATGGTAATAACGGTTTCCTGATAGAGCCTTACCCAATCCTTCCCTTCGTTGGGAAAAGACGGCCAGCTTTGACATAGGCTTGAATGTAGGACTTTGGATGGACGGTTGAATCTGGATATCGATTATTACAACCGTCTGACCTCTGACAAATATGCGGACCTCACACTTCCCTCAACCACGGATTCTCTTCTATAAGGAACAATAATGGGAAACTGCGTAATCGTGGAATTGAGCTACAGCTTTCCGGTAAAATTATGGAAACCAGGGATTTTACTTGGGACGCTTCCCTTAATATAACTTATAACAAAAATAAGATCATAGCCCTGCCCTATAACAAAGAGCCGCGCAACAGACAGGAAGGACAGCAGGTGTACACAGGACGGAAGATAGCAAATCCGGAAACAGGTGTATTCGAAGATGAGAAGGTGTGGGTCGGAGGTTTTCAGGAAGGAATGGAATATGGCGTGCTTGTCGGTTATCAGGCAGAAGGTATTTACCAAAGTATGGATGACATTCCCGGAGATTTGGTTGTAAAGTCTGGTAATGCTCAAGGTAAATATCAGTATGGTCCTGATGCCTGGAAGAGACTTTCTGCTGCCGAGCAGGCAAAAGGTGTAGAGATTAAGCCGGGAGATATGAAATGGAAGGATGTGAATGGAGATGGCATGATTGACCAGTATGATCAGGTGGTAATAGGAAATACCACTCCTCGCTGGTTTGGTGGTTTTAATACCACAATGTCTTGGAAGGGACTTAGCTTGTATGCCCGTTTTGATTTCGCGCTTGATTATTGGGTTTACGATAATCAAACCCCATGGCTCTTAGGATGTATGCAGGGGACTTACAATACGACAAAGGATGTCTTCAACACCTGAATGAAAGCAATCCAAATGCAAAATATCCCCGTTATGTATATGGTGATCAGCTAGGAACCGCCAACTACAACCGCACCTCTACCTTGTTTGCATCCAAGGGCAACTATTTAGGTGTCAGGGAGTTGTCTCTGTCATATACTCTTCCTCAAGAATTGTCTAAAAAACTGTATATGCAGAAGTTACAATTCTCAATTACAGGACAAAATTTGGGTTATTTGACATCTGCCAGGACAGTGAGTCCGGAAATCTCCTCGGGATACCCCTTGCCACGGACCGTCATTCTTGGCGTTAATGTTACATTTTAAAAAATTGGAATAAGATGAGAAAGATAAAATTTATAAATCATATGGTGTTGTGTGTAGCTGCTATTGTTACAACTTCATGCGGGGACCTGCTCGATCTCGCCCCGATAGACAATTATGGAAGCGGCAATTTCTGGAAGACGGAGGCCCAGGTCAGTGCATATGTGGATGGGCTTCATGATGCCTTAAGAGCTAAGGCCGGGCAGCACGTCATCACTTTTGGAGAATTGAGGGGGGGGCATTACAAGGATGGTGTAAGTGCAGATGGACTGACTATTTCCAACGGTGCAATTATTTTACAGAATTTATCCAGAGAGACTCCTGGAGTTAGTAAATTTGGAGATATTTATGGTTGTATAACTAATATCAATCTTTTTATTGCCCATGTAACAGATGCCGCTTTTATGCCGGAGAATAAAAAGAATTATTATTTGGGACAGGCATATGGTCTTCGCGCCTTTTACTATTTTGATCTTTATAGGGTCTATGGTGGGGTGCCCATTCGTTTGGGTGTGGAAGTTGTCGAAGGAGAGCTTGACCCGCTCAAACTTTCTTTGGGGAGGGCTAAACCCAGTGAAGTCATGGCACAGATTAAAAAGGATCTGGACACTTCACTTCAGTATTTTGGAGAACAATCAGGTTTCGACCCATATGGACACGGCAATAAGGTATACTGGTCAAAGGCCGCTACGGAATGTCTGGCCGGCGAGGTCTATTTATGGAATTCTAAAGTGACCATTGGTGATAACAAGGCCGATATATCAGATTTGTCAAAGGCTAAGCATTTCTTAAAAAATGTAGAGGGTAATTATGGACTCCAGTTGCAACAGGATTTTAAGCGTATATTCAGCACCGATAACGAAGGTAATAGTGAAGTGATATTGGCCGTTTCCTATATGGAGGGTGAAGCTGAAAATTCACTTCCTCGCGCATATACTTATTCCCTTGTTTCCGGGACGACCAATAAAGATAGTTACAGGGCGGATGGAAGTGTTTGGAATGATGCGCTTGATATACAGAATAACGGGCAGCAGCAGTATGAGTATAAGTTCGCCCTTTATGAGAAGTTTGAGGATAGTGATTCTCGTCGTGAAGCTACATTTATGCCTTCATATCGGAAAAAGGAAAGTGGAGAATTATACATATATGGTACCCATGTATGTAAGAATTTGGGTTCTCTCAATGCTCAGGGGAACAGAGTTTATGATGGTGATTTTATTCTTTATCGTTTATCCTGGGTATATCTGGCATTAGCCGAGATTGCTAATATGGAGAGTGATAATGTAAATGTTGAGAGATATATAAATTTAGTCAGAAATAGGGCGTATAAGTCTGAGACAGGTTCGCATATATATAAGGCATCTGATTTTCTAACTAATGAATTAGCTATTTTACATGAAAAGGATAAGGAGTTTGTACAGGAAGGACAGCGTTGGTGGGATTTGTGCCGCATGAAAAATGCAAAGGACGGAATTCCATTAGTGTTCTGCAAAGAAGGGGATATTGAAGGTAAACGAGCGGTGCTTAATCAAGAAACTGAGGCATATAAAGTTTTGTGGCCGTTGGATAATGAGATACTTAATAATGATTCGGCCTTGGAACAGACCCCCGGTTACGAAAAGCAAGAAGAATAAATGAGGGTATCCGGTTGGAGGGGAAGGTATGTCTTATTCCAACCGGATGTACTTTTCCGTGTATTTAATTATATAAATAGAGATTGTATGAAAATGAAATATTTTACTTTTTATTTTTTTTTGTAGTTTATTTGTCGGATGTTCAGATGAAACCTCTACCTCTTTTTGTTAACAATCAAAACCAACAGGCTAGGGATACCATTGATAATGAGGATGATAATTCGTGGGTTTTAATTTTTGCAGATGAATTTAATATCGATGGGGCCGTTGACTCCAAGAAGTGGAATTATACTCCCAGGGAGATGTTGCTCATGCCTATTATTATAAGCCGAATGATACATCCGTTGTTTGGTGTGAAGATGGCATGTTGAATCTCAAGTTTATGAAGGATGAAACAGATCCCCGCGGATATAAATCCGGAAGTATACGCACTGATGGGGGGAAATTTGATTTTACTTATGGTAAGGTAGAGGTCAAGGCCAAGTTTTCATCAGGGGACGGTTCATGGCCGGCTATATGGATGATGCCCGCCAGCTCAAAATATGGGGGATGGCCTGCAAGTGGTGAAATAGATATAATGGAGCATATAAAAGATTTAGATGTTGCTGTACAAACGGTACATACTACTGGTACGGAGCAAAAGACATATCCTTTTGGTCATTCAGGGTCTAAATTCAAGCGGGGTGAATGGAATATATGGGGAATAGAATGGAACGATAAGAAAATTGATTTTATGGTAAATGGAGAAGTTTGCGCAACCTATTATAACAAGGGTTTGGGCGCTGTACAATGGCCCTTTGATATTCCTTTCTTCTTGATATTGAATGTTGCAGGTGGAAAGGGGATGGCTGGTCCTATAAATGAGAAACATTTACCTTTTACCATGCAAGTTGATTATGTGCGGGTATATCAGTGGAAATAGATTTTGTAAAGCACGCTGGTAGAGGTTGACAAGATATATTCTATGATGTGATATGATAGGTAATTTATATTTTTCATTTTTTGACGTAAAAGTTTGTTTTAGGGGTGATCTCTATTGAAAGGATTTGTCGGCATTGTTGTGTCGACAAGTCCTCTTCGGTATTCTTGGGAAAGACGGATAATAATATTTCTCCACTCTCCCATAATGTGTTCTTGTCCTTCAAAGAGAAAAAGTTTAATGCAATAATTGTATCTTGATGAATATTAAAAAAAGTATCTTGTTTTTATGCGCAGGCATATTCTTGATTTCGTCACTCTCGTGTAGAGAGGGCGGACATGTTGCGAAATCATATAATGCCGGCATTAATATCATTCCCACGCCCCGCTCTTTAGAAAAGCGTGAGGGAAGTTTCAAATTGTCCGATGGTGTTTCTATAGGAGCCATTACCCCTGAGGCAAAAAAGATTGCAACGTATTTTGCCGCTAAAATCAGTCTGGCAACCGGGTACGATGTCAAGGTGGAGGATAAAGGAGAAATTACTCTAGTACTGGATTCTTGTGCAACGTTCTCTCCGGAAGGCTATGCATTGGATGTGGAATCATCCCGTGTGCAGGTAACAGCGTGTTCTCCCCGGGGATTATTTTACGGGATGCAGAGTTTTCTGCAGTTGCTTCCGGCAGAAATAGAAAGTGCCGGGATCGTGCGGGATGTTGACTGGGAGGCTCCTGCCGCCAATATTATCGACTCGCCACGTTTTGCATACCGCGGAATACATATGGATCCTTGCCGCCATTTTATGACGGTTGAAGAAGTGAAGAAGCAGATAGATGTTTTATCCATGTTCAAAAATAAATACGATTCACTGGCATCTGACGGACGACCAGGGATGGCGTATTGAAATAAAACAATATCCAGGATTGGCGGAGATCGGCGGCAGGCGTATTGAAGGGGAAGGCGTGGAATACGGCCCCTTTTATTATACTCAGGAAGAGATCAAGGACATTGTCTCGTATGCGGCCGAGCGTTTTATCACCATTATTCCGGAATTAGAAATTCCGGGACATGAACTTGCGGCTATATCCGCCTATCCCGGGCTGTCCTGTAAGGGAGACCCCGTTACCCCTCGGAATATTTGGGGAGTGGAGGATATCGTAATGTGTCCGGGTAAGGAGAGTGTTTTTACATTCCTGGAAAATGTCATTGATGAGATGGTTGCCCTTTTTCCGGGCACCTATTTCCATATTGGCGGTGATGAATGCCCCAAAGAGAGTTGGAAGTCCTGTCCCCTTTGTCAGAAGCGTATTCTGGAGGAGGGAATAAAGCCTGATGGCAAGCATACTTCAGAGCAGTTGCTGCATACTTACGTTGTGGAGCGCATAGGGAAATATTTAGCCCGATATGATAAAAAAATAATCGGTTGGGATGAGATTCTGGAAGGCAAGCCTGACTCCACGGCGACCATTATGTCATGGCGGGGTGATGCCGGCGGTATATCGGCCGCTTTATCGGGACATGATGCGATAATGTCTCCCGGTCCGAACGGGCTCTATCTGGATTATTATCAGGGGGACAGCAAGATTGAGCCTATAGCTATCGGCGGTTGTTCGACTTTGGAAAAAAGTGTATAATTACAATCCCGTACCCGACACATTGGTGCTTATTGGGAAGGACCATCATATAATAGGGGTTCAGGCTAATAATTGGAGTGAATATTTTTATAATAATGATATCCGTGAGTATCACATGTATCCCCGTTCCTTGGCTTTGGCGGAAGTCGCCTGGACTGATGCCAAACGCAAGAATTACGTGGACTTTGAACGGCGTATCAACAACGCGTATGTCCGTCTGGACGGACATGGCGTCAATTACCACATTCCATTGCCGGAGCAGCCGGGCGGTTCTTGTGACCATATCGCTTTTACAGACAGTGTGTCTCTGGAATTTACCACGAGCCGTCCTATTAGCTTAGTTTATACGCTTGACGGTACTGAACCTGAGTATCCTCGGAAATTTATACTTCTCCTCTTTCTTTTTATCAGAACGGTATCCTTAAGATCGCTTCGTTGCTATCCTCTGGAAAACTGAGCAAAGTGCGTACAATCCAGATAGAGAAGCAGGTACTTTTGCCTGCTGTGGATGTAGAAGGGAGTTTTCATGGGTTAAATATGGAAGTGACATACGGTATGTTTCTTAATATGCAGGAGTTTATGAAAACGGGCAAGAGTGTGGATGTCAGTACGGATATCAGAGAAACGGGGGAATTAACGTCATTCGTGCCTTCTACGAATTCTATGCGAGACGTAAGACAATATGCTGCTGTGGCCACTGGATTTATTGATATTCCTGAAAATGGTGTTTACTTTTTCTCCTCTGATCTGGAAGAGGTTTGGGTCGGCGGAAAATTACTTGTAAACAATGGTGGAGAGGTGAAACGTCATTCCCGAAATGACCGCTCCATTGCTTTGGAGAAGGGGATGATGAGTTGAAACTCGTTTTCTTGGGGCACATCATCGGAGGATGGCCTTCGAACTGGAATAACGGAGTTGTCATGCTGCGAAAGTCTGATGAGAAAAAATTCCGAAAAATAACAAGTGACATGCTTTGGAGAAAAAAGTAGAGCTTATAATCTTTTTAAAAATATAATCATATGAGACGAATTTTATATTGTTTTCTGTTTATTGCAGGCGGGGGTATTATCCATGCATCTGCCAGAGAAGAAAGAGTAGGGACAGAGGATCGGATTAAACCGGATAGTGTTTTATTTGTTGACAGTTTTGACGGTAGCTCCGTCGTGCCCGATACAGCAGTCTGGAAACTTTGTACGTATGCTAACAATGCCTGGTCACAGTGGTTTAGGGATGTGAATGGTTATGAAAACGTAAAAGTGGAGGATGGTTATTTGAAGTTGAGGGCCTGTAAGGATAACGGGACTTATAAAAATGGCGGGGTATTCTCCAAAATCGGTTTTCCCTGTGGTACACGTTTGGAAGTTAAAGCCAGATTAACCAAATTGGTTCGTGGAGGTTTTCCCGCTATCTGGCAAATGCCCATAGGAGCACCGGAATGGCCCAGAGGGGGAGAAATAGATCTTATGGAATGGGTTCAAGGAACTCCCTTGCAGATCTATCAGACAGTACATACTTATTATATAAACGGAGCAAACGGTTCTGCGGGCGTAACTAACAAGAATCCTGATAAAAACTTTGATGTGACTAAGGATCATGTATATGCAGTGGAGCGTACTGAAAAGGAAGTTATATTCTATGTCGACGGCAAAGAGACCTGGAGATATGGGAATCAATACTTGGATGAGGGGAAATTACAGTATCCGTTTTGTGAATATCCCTTCAATATAATTCTGAACTTCTCGTTGGGAGGCGAATTGAATGGCAGGATGACATGGTCGGGAGAAATCTGTGATGAAGATTTGCCGGGAGAGATGTGGGTTGACTGGGTGCGTGTTGTGTCGTTAAATAATGAAAATCAGTCCGATACGGGCGATAAATAAATATCATTTGTTACAAGGCTGTTTTAAAACTGAAAGGTAATAAGTGTAAACAATATATGTGTATAATTTAATTTTATAAGATTTCATATGAAGATTTTTTGCCTTCTACTATTGTTGCTTTGCTCAATGAATTCCATGTCTCAGGAAAAAATTCCTTTCGAGATCAGGGATGGACATTTTTATCGGTATGGGGAGAAACCCCTATTCTTTCTAGAGAGATGCATTATGTCCGTATACCACACTAATATTGGCGCCACCGCTTGCAAATGATGAAAGTAATGGGCTTAATACCGTGGCAACGTATGTTTTTGGGAATCTCCACGAGGTTGAACCAATTTTTCCGAAGATGAGAATCTGGCGGAATATATAAGGATTGTCGGGGAGGAAGTGATGATGGTCATCCTTCGTCCCGGACCTTATGTTTGTGCCGAGTGGGAATTCGGCGGGTATCCTTGGTGGCTGCAGAATATACCAGGTATGGAAAATAAAGAGGGATAATACGGAGTTTCTGAAATATACGAAAAAATATATTGATTGTCTGTTTCGGGAACTACTCTCTTGTAATATATCAAGGGTGGCCCTATCATTATGGTACAGTGTGAAAATGAGTTTGGCTCATACGTTTCCTAGCGTAGGGATATTTTTATCAATAAACAATATATTTGTATAAATGTTGCTAAACATATGTCTATTAGTAAAAAAAGATAGTAACATTGGACAATACATGAGTTATTTTACATGATTTTTGATCTTTCTTTGTGTGTTCCAATTTAATTTTGCAAAAAAAAATGATATATATATCTTATATTTTTGTTTCTTAAGATATCATCTTGGTTCGTGTGGGATAGTGCGCTAAGGAAATATGCTATTTTTAATGCGTTTGACCACTGCAAATCGGATAGTGTTTTACTGGCAGGCAGTTATGATGAGTTTTTCGTCATAACAGATAAGGGGGGGGGGAACTTTATAGGTACGCTAATGTCTAGCCATAATATTCCAAGGATGTGAAGGAGTACGAAAATGTAAAAGTGAAAAAATGGGAATGAGTCTGATACGGGCGATAAATAAATATCATTTGTTACGTAGGACTGAAAAGTAAAAGTATAAACAATATGTGTATAATTTAATTCTATAAGATTTCATATGAAGATTTTTTGCCTTCTACTATTGTTACTTTGCTCAATGAATTCCATGTCTCAGGAAAAAATTCCTTTTGAGATCAGGGATGGACATTTTTATCGGTATGGGGAGACAACCCCTATTCTTTCTGGAGAGATGCATTATGCCCGTATACCACACCAATATTGGCGCCACCGCTTGCAGATGATGAAAGGAATGGGACTTAATACCGTGGCAACGTATGTTTTTTGGAATCTTCATGAGGTTGAACCTGGAAAATGGGATTTTTCCGGAGATAAGAATTTGGCAGAATATATAAGGATTGCCGGGGAAGAAGGGATGATGGTCATCCTTCGTCCCGACCTTATGTTTGTGCCGAGTGGGAATTCGGCGGGTATCCTTGGTGGCTGCAGAATATACCAGGTATGGAAATAAGGAGGGATAATACGGAGTTTCTGAAATATACGAAAAAATATATTGATCGTCTGTATCAGGAAGTGGGCCCCCTGCAATGTACCAAAGGTGGTCCTATCATTATGGTGCAGTGTGAAAATGAGTTTGGCTCATACGTTTCCCAGCGTAAAGATATATCGTTTGAAGAGCACCGTTCCTATAATGCAAAGATCAAAGGGCAGCTGGCTGATGCCGGATTTACCGTTCCGTTGTTCACCTCCGATGGAAGTTGGTTGTTTGAGGGCGGGTGTGTGGCAGGTGCCCTGCCTACGGCCAATGGGGAGAGTGATATCGCTAATCTTAAAAAGGTGGTGAACCAGTATCATGGTGGCAAAGGACCGTATATGGTTGCAGAGTTTTATCCGGGCTGGCTGTCGCATTGGGGAGAACCGTTTCCTCAGGTCTCTGCCTCGGAAATCGCCCGCCAGACTGAGGCTTATCTGCAAAATGATGTTTCATTTAATTTTTATATGGTGCATGGAGGAACGAACTTTGGTTTTACCAGCGGTGCCAATTATGACAAGAAAAGGGATATACAGCCTGATTTGACCAGTTATGACTATGATGCTCCTATCAGCGAGGCCGGTTGGATCACTCCAAAATATGATTCTATACGTTCCGTCATCCAGAAATATGTGAAATATCCCATACCTACTCCTCCTGCCCCTATACCGGTTATAGAAATCTCTTCGATAAAACTGGAGAGGGTAGTTGATGCCCTGCTTCTTGCACAAAGTATACAACCAGTGAACGCCTCTACTCCTCTGACGTTCGAGCAACTTAATCAGGGATATGGTTACGTTTTGTACACCCGTCATTTCAATCAACCTATCAGTGGAATCCTTGAAATCCCAGGATTACGTGATTATGCCGTGGTTTATGTAGATGGTGAGAAAATAGGTGTTTTAAATCGCAATACCAGAACATATTCTATGGAGATAGATATCCCGTTCAATGCCACTTTACAGATTTTGGTGGAGAATATGGGACGTATCAACTATGGAAGTGAGATTGTATATAACACAAAGGGGATTATCAGTCCTGTCACTGTTGCCGGTAAAGAAATTACGGGTGGCTGGAATATGTATCGGTTACCAATGGATAAATGTCCTGTATTGACTGAATTTGGCGATAATGTCTGCAGGAACACACCTTTGCAGGCTGTTCAATTCAAGGATCGCCCGGTTATTTATGAGGGAGAATTCACATTGGATCAACCGGGAGATACCTTTATCGATATGCGTGCATGGGGAAAAGGGGTTATTTTTATAAATGGTAAACACATCGGCCGTTATTGGAAAGTGGGACCACAACAGACTCTTTACATTCCGGGTGTATGGTTAAGAAAAGGTGAAAATAAGATTGTAATTTTTGAACAGTTGAATGAGGTTTCCCAACAGAACGTCAATACGGTCCGAAAACCCGTGTTAATGAATTTAAAATAGTATTATCGATATAATGGTTGTATTTATAAGCACTGATATTTGTGCTGTTTGTGTCTAGGTTGAAAATGGATGATCGGAAAAATCTGCCGGTGGTTTCTTCCAATTGTATTAATTTATTTTGATGTTTTTAGTGTGTTCAATCAAAGAAATACGAATAGGGGGGGATTTTAGTTTTTTGATAAAGTATAACGCTGAAATAGTTTTTTTATCTTTTAATAAACAATCTATGAATAACATTTTAAAACAAGCGGGAGCAATTCTGTCGCTCTCGCTATTGTGTGGGATGCAGGTTTATGCGTTCCCTGACTACCCTTCCCTGAGGGGACAAATTATCGAACAGAGTGATATCTGTCAAGGAGTTGTCAAAGATGCCAATGGTGAAAGCATTATCGGCGCATCCGTACTTGTCAAAGGGACGACAAACGGTAGCATCACGGGACTTGACGGTGATTTTTCCCTTAGGAACGTAAAAAAGGGGATATAATTGTTGTTTCTTATGTCGGCTATCAGAGCCAGGAAATAGCCTGGACAGGTGAACCGTTAAACATCGTTTTGAAGGAAGATGCCGAAGTCCTTGACGAGGTGGTTGTTATTGGCTATGGTGCTGTAAGAAAAGCGGATATGGCCGGTTCCGTAGCCGTGCTGGACAACAAAAATTTCAAGGACCAGCCTATAACCCAGGTTGCAGACGCTCTTCAGGGGCGTGTCAGTGGCGTTCATGTTGAGAACAGCGGCGTCCCCGGGGAAGCGTGAAAATCCGCATCCGCGGTGCTAACTCCATCAGCAAAAGCAACGACCCTTTGTATGTGGTTGACGGAATCGTCCGCGAAAGCGGTTTGGACGGTATCAATCCCGAGGACATCCGTTCGATGCAGGTTCTCAAAGATGCATCGTCCACTGCCATATACGGTTCCAGGGGGTCGAACGGGGTCGTTCTGATCACTACCAAGATTGGTAAGGCCGGTGTGCGTGAAATTATGTTCGACGCATCAGTGGGAGTTTCCAATGTATATAAGAGATACGATATCCTTGGAGCATACGATTACGCTCTGGCGCTCAAGGAGGTCAAAGGTATTGATTTCTCAAACGAAGAGATGCAATCCTATCAGAACGGAACGGGGGGCATCGACTGGCAGGATGAGATTTTCCGTACGGGGATCACCCAGAATTACAAGTTGGCTCTTTCCAATGGTAGCGAGAAGACCCAATATTACATTTCCGCCAACTACATGAGCCAGGAAGGTGTGGTCATTGAATCGAAGAACGAGCGTTATCAGGCGAAGGCGAATCTTTCCTCACAGCTTACCGACTGGCTGCATATCACGGCTGACATCAATGCTTCCCACGGTGTGCGTCGCGGGGGATCTTTTGCCTCCGGTAAGGATAATCCGATCTGGATTGCTTTGAACTATTCGCCTACCATGACGATGATGGCCGAAAACGGGAACTATAACACCGATACTTATAATTCCATAGCTTCCAACCCGGTCGGTATCCTAAAGTTGCAGTCGGGAGAGACAATGACCAATGTTTTCAACGGACGTGTTGATTTGCGCCTTGATATAATGAAGGGGCTGACATTCACCACAACCAATGGCGTGGACTATTATGACGGGAAAAGTTATAGTTTCAGCTCCAAACGAGTGGGGACCAAGAGTGGTATGGGCAACAATGACACTTACCGCCTGATGCTACAGAGTTCCAACAACCTGACATATACGGGTTCTTGGAACGACCATCATCTGACAGCCACGGCCGTATATGAGGTGACCTCCTCCGAAACCAGGACAATGGGTATAACCGGTAACAACCTGCTGACCGAGGGTGTGGGCTGGTGGAATGTGGGTATGGCTTCCTCTCGTGATGCAAACAATGGTTACGAGCAATGGGCGCTGATGTCGGGAGTGACCCGTGTCATGTACAATTATAAGGACCGTTATATGCTTACCGGAACATTTCGTGCCGACGGTTCTTCTCGCTTTGCCAAAAAGAAATGGGGGTACTTTCCTTCTATTGCCGCAGCTTGGACGTTGAGCAATGAGGATTTCATGAAGGATGTTTCCTCGGTTCAGGACATTAAACTTCGCGCCAGTTATGGTATTGTGGGTAGCCAGGCCATCAGTCCTTACGCAACCATGGGCCTTATGAGTGCTACTGCATACAATTTTGGAACCAACAGTAATTTTACCGGTTATTGGGCAAATGACATAGCAACTCCCGAGCTTACGTGGGAGAAGACCAAGCAGTTCGACCTGGGCCTGGAGTTCTCCCTGTTCGACAGGCGGCTGAATTTCAGTGTGGACTATTTCTATAAGCGTACTACAGATGCGTTGCTTAAAAGAAGTATCCCCGGATATGTCGGCGGTAACTCTTTTTGGGTGAATGACGGCGAAATCAGTAATCGTGGTATTGATTTGAGCGTGACCGCCCGGATTATGCAGAATGACCGGTTCCAATGGACCTCCACCTTGAACGGTACTTATTTGAAGAACCGCGTGGAACGCCTTTCCGGTGGTGAGAATGATTTCATCAACGGCTCCAGTCCGGCTGCCGGTATGGTTGATTATGCCACCATTATCAAGCCGGGTGAGGCCATCGGTACTTTTTGGGGATATGAATGGACCGGCTTGGATGAAAAGGGACATGACACTTACACGGATGTAGATGGAAATCAGATGATAGACGGTGGCGACCGCAAGGTCATCGGCAAGGCCAATCCCGATTTCACCCTGGGATGGAATAACTCCCTGTCTTATAAAAACTGGGATCTGAACCTGTTCTTCAACGGATCTTTCGGAGCCAAGCGTTTGAATCTTGTAAGATATACTATGGCTTCGGCCGAAGGGAATTCCCGCTTTGTAACTCTGGCAGACGCCTATCTGAAGGGATTCGACAAGATTGGCTCTTCGGCAACATACCCGAGCCTGACCGAAGGTGGAAATAATCTGCAGCCGGTTTCAACCAAATGGCTGGAGAACGCGGACTTCCTTCGTTTGGAGAATATCAGTCTTTCATACACTTTCCCCAAAAAGACAACGGGATTCGCTGATTTGCGGCTTACTTTCAGCTGTCAGAACCTTTTTACAATAACCGGGTACAAGGGGATGGATCCGGCCGGTACTACCTTCTCGAACAGCAGCGTTGACGTTGACGCGGGTATTGACATGGGAGCCTATCCTTCCCCAAGAACATTCACATTCGGTCTCGGATGAATTTTTAAATCTAAAATAGAAGAACTTATGAAAATAAAAATAATAGCAGGCACTATGGTTGCCCTGTCATTTTCACTGATGTCGTGCAGTGATTTCTTAACGGAAGATCCCAGGGGGAAAACTCACCCGGAAAACTTCTTTCTACCCAGGATGAATTGAACATGAGCATATATGCCCTTTACCAGAAAGTCAATCTTTCACAGGTATATACGAACATGCAGCTGCCCCAGTGGCAGGGGGGATGATATAACGACCAATCCGGGGAGCAACAAACAGCCTGCCGCAGAAATGGACAAGTTTGCCGCAGCAAACAACAACAAGGGTGTCAAAGATGCGTGGAACATGCATTATGCCATTGTAAAGGCTGCCAATTTGATCATACAGGGGCCTCTAAAACACCTACCACTCTGGATGAGATAAATATCGCCCTCGGGCAGGCTAAATTCTGGAGGGCATACGCTTATTTTACCCTGGTGCGACTTTGGGGACCGCTGCCGATGAATCTGGACAATGTCAACGATGATTATACCAAACCTCTATCCCCGTGGAAGAAGTGTATGGTCATATTGTGCAGGACCTGACCGAAGCTGAGGCCGTATTGCCTACGGGTTACGGCGGTAGTCCCCGCTTTTTGAATGGAGTGAATGTATATGTAACCCGGCAGGCGGTCAAATCTACTTTGGCAGCAGTGTATATGGCTATGGCCGGTTGGCCGATGAATAAAACGGAATATTATGCAAAAGCTGCTGAAAAGGCAAAGGAGGTCATTGACGGCGTGAACAGGGGGGAATACGAGTATAAACTTGATGAAAATTACAGGGATGTGTATGCCATGAGCAATAATTATAATAACGAGACGGTGCTCGGCATAAACTATTCACCGTTCGTGGATTGGGCACAGGATTCGGAGCTTACTTCATGTAACCAGTTTGAATCGCTGGGCGGTTGGGGAGACGCCTGGGGTGAAATTCGTTTCTGGAAGGAGTTTCCTGACGGTCCGAGAAAAGATGCGACTTATGATCCCAAGATTCGTCTGAAAGACGGAACCTTGGTTGACTGGTGGAGTTGAAGGAGGACGGTACCCCCTGTCGTTCCGGAACATCACCCCATGTTCAGTATATTCTCTGTCAACTGGGATCCTGCGTCAAAGGTGAATACCAATGCCCCGTATGATTATACACTACCGGCCAGTCAGAATCTGTGTAATGACCATCGACATAGAATTATTCGTTATTCGGAAGTTTTGTTGTGGTATGCGGAGGCTAAGGCCAGGATGGGGCAAACGGATGATTTGGCATTCAAGCAGTCTGAATGATGTCCGCAAGCGTGCCGGACTGGAACCGCTCACCGGACTTTCTGCAGATGACCTTGCCGAAGCGGCTTATAAGGAGCATGGTTGGGAGGTGGCAGGCTACTGGGTGGCCCTTGTCACACGCCGTGCGGACCAGTTCCGTATGAACAGACTGAAAGGCACTTTTGAGGAAAGAGCGGAGAACACGGCTGTGGAAAGTCGCCGAAGGGATTCAGGTAAAGGAGTCTGTAGAATATACGAACAAGGTGTGGAATGACAATCTGATGTATCTTCCATATCCTGATATGGATT
>VOFI01003094.1_pt1 | contig 47375 bp, 51 predicted proteins | sample 5384131 | NCBI WGS metagenome assembly VOFI01 (sample SAMN12384728, study PRJNA508395) | human gut metagenome | isolation source: healthy gut H | host: Homo sapiens
AACTAGGTGAAGCGGGGTAGAGTGTCAAGTTACTGATTCATTATAACATATCGGTTTTGTTTCAGTTCTGTTGTATCCTTCGGCTTGTTGCAGAATATACAGATAGTCACTGTCCAGACGCATTTATAGCCATTATTTCCAGATACTTCTTCTCTTTAGGTAAATTGTCGATGTCACTGTCACCTTTAGCATAGTTTGTAATCATTCCATCCGGGTTGAAAGCCTTCTCAAAGTTTTTTGGGGCTGCCTTTTCTTTCCCTGAAGTGCCTGATAGCAAGCAAGGTCGTAATAAACCAATCCTGTTATATTTTTTGCATTTTCCTGAAGTTGTTGAGGCAATCCTTGATACAACTTCAGTTTCTCCCTAATTTAATTTCTCGGCCTTTTTGTAAATCTTTCTGTTTGGGGCGTTGCTACTTCCCTGTGAGTGAGTGCGCTGTACTTTCTCTCAAATTCTTTTTTTCGTTGTTTTTGTGCCATTCCCCGATAGTCCAAGGCATAGGTGGAAATGGCGAAACGTAACTATATATTCAATACGATCCGTGATGTGTTTCATCTTTTCGGCTATCAGCAGATTGAAACTCCTTCTATGGAGAATTTGTCTACCTTGATGGGAAAATACGGTGACGAAGGGGATAAGTTATTGTTTAAGATACAGAACTCAGGTGATTATTTCAACGGCATTACCGATGAGGAATTGCTGGGCCGCAATGCGGTAAAGCTGGCGAGCAAGTTCTGTGAAAAAGGATTGCGCTACGATCTCACCGTACCTTTTGCCCGCTATGTGGTGATGCATCGTGATGAAATAAGTTTTCCTTTCAAACGTTATCAAATCCAACCGGTTTGGCGTGCGGATCGTCCCCAAAAAGGGCGTTACCGTGAGTTTTACCAATGTGACGCCGATGTGGTAGGCAGCAATTCTTTATTGAATGAAGTGGAGCTGGTACAGATGATAGACCGTGTATTTGGTAAATTCGGAGTACGTGTTTCAATTAAAATCAATAACCGTAAGATATTGACCGGTATTGCCGAGATTATCGGGGAGGCTGATAAAATTGTAGATATCACCGTAGCCATTGACAAACTGGATAAAATCGGATTGGAAAATGTAAATGCGGAATTGGCTTCTAAAGGGATTCCTCAAGAGGCTATTGATAAATTGCAGCCGATTATTTTATTGAGTGGAAGCAATGAAGAGAAATTGGAAACTTTGAAGACTGTCCTTGCTACTGATTGGTGCTTTAACAAAATAAGGAAAATACGCCCTTACCTTTTTAAAACCGGGGACTGTTGGTGTAAAAAGGTAAGGAGATAAAGGAACGGGACCTTGGTTTAAAACCAAAGGCCCCGTTCTTTTTATAAGTCTTTTCAACGCCAATACTGATTGGATTGATGATTGCTGTTTTCATCGGATTCCACCGCCATAAAAGATCACAGAGTTTTAACTGTTTTCAGATTATCTTCGTAATAAATCAGTGCTCTCCCTGTCTTTTTTCAGTGGAATGTGTTTTTATAAATGACGTTCCGGATACATATCTTCCCACCACTGAGGACTATCCTGCAACCAGCGGGCAAACCATGCCATAATACTGTTATGCCATTGCACGCGTTTCGGATAGTCGGCAATAAAGTGGTTTTCTCCATCTACAGTGATGAACTCACTGTTTTACCCAATATTTTCAGAGCATTGAATAGCTGGATGCTTTCACCGATAGGTACGTTGGTATCTACGGTGCCGTGCAACAACAGAAGCGGGGTGTTTATTTTATCGGCGTTGAAGAGCGAACCTTGTTTGGTGAACAGTTCCGGATTGTTCCAGGGATAACTGTCGGCTGCCGCTATGGCATTATAACCGTATCCCCAATAGCCTTCACCCCCAATAACTGGTCACATTGCTGATACCGGCATGTGAAACTGCGGCGGCGAAAATATCCGTCTGAGTCTGGAGGTATTGTGTCATGAATCCACCGTAAGATGCACCGAGACAACCGATTTTTTTATCATTCACGAACGGGTGTTCCTTTACAGAACATGTTTGGTACCTTCAATGATGTCGTCCGCAGTACGTTTGCCCCAGGCATTGACATGGCGTGCTGAAAACTCCTGTCCGAATCCGATTGTTCCGCTCGGCTGGATAACATATACCACGTAGTCGCGTGAAGCAAACAACTGTGCGCAGTACGGATTACTGATACCCCGTTCTGTGGGAGTCGTTCCTCCGTAATAGTACACAATCAGAGGATATTTCTTGTTCGGGTCGAATGAAGGCGGCAGACACATCATCCCTTTGATCTCTGTTCCGTCTGAAGCTGTGAAGTTCCAGGGTTTCATTTCGCCCAGTTCAATTTTCTCCAGAGTCGGTTTCATCGGGTCGGCTATCAGTCGAGAGGTTTTCTTTTTCAGGTCGTATACATAAGCAACTCCTGCATTGTAGCATCCCTGTCCGATATAAGCAGCCAACGACGGATTGTTTTCCGACATGGCAAATGCACTGGTGACATCAGTCTCCAGGTTCAGCTTTTCAAACTTACGATCTTTGGGTGAATAGCGATAGATATTCCGGCAATCTTCATCATTGGTGCTGAAGTAGATGCAACCGTCACCCTTATTCCATTGCAGGAAGTTGACAGACGGATTGAATTCTTTGGTGATCGGATCGATTTTACGGGTAGCCAGATCCATGATAAATGCCTGAGAGTCGAAGTCATTGGCGATAGGGTGGTTGCCGCAATTCTTACCGATACCGTCAAAAAGCTTCCGGGCTTGCCGTCAATAGCAATTGCTTACCGTCCGGTGAGTAGCTGGCTCCTCCGAGGAATCGGTCTTCGAAGAACAGTGTGTCGACGGCCAATGTTTCAAGATTTACCTGGAACAAAGAGCTCAAAGAGAAAGGACGTTGCGTGATATTCTCCTTTGAACTGCTGTAAAGCAGATATTTACCATCCGGTGAAATGTCCTGCATATAAGTGCTGTGATTACCGTAAGTGAGCCGTTCTGATGTTCCGCTGGCGATGTCATATCTGGCCAGGAAGCTGCGTCCGCGAGTGTTGGGAATACGGTCTGCCGGGCTGACGATACGTTTCAACGGACCTTCATCTTTTACACCTTCTTCACGGGGATAGTATATCAGGAAGTCCTCGTTGGGCGACCAACTGAATCCCTGCTCGGGGATACCTCGCAAAAGAACTTCTTCTTTCAGTGTGACAGGATCGAGAGTGATAACGTCATTTCCTTCCGGAGCCACTACTGTATAATACAGTTTATTACTTTTCGGCATCCATCGCATACCATCTCTCAGATTAGTGAGCAGCACTTTTCCTGTTTTCAGTTCGGTCAGTTCACAATAAGTGCGCGAACGTTTCAGCGAATGGTTATCCCAATAACGGGTTAGCAGATATTTTCCGTCCGGTGATACGGAAGCAGCTATGGCACGGTTACCGTATACTGTGTTATCGAGTGAGAAACGATGTTTCTGTTCAGGATCGGTGCTGCATGCCACTTCTTTGAATTTGTCATCTTTTACCAGTTCGCATTTCAGTGAAGGTAAGGTTTTGTCGTCCGGAGTCGAAAGCAGTTTGATAGCTATTTCATAATCCATTTCGGGTTCGAGGCGTAAAGCGACCTCTTTGGTTGCTGCTTTAGAGATGCTGTCTTCCGAAGCATCCTTTACCATCTTCGATTCACCATTAATGAAAAGCTCCCATCTGACCGGAGAGGTCACTTTCAGTTTACCTTTCATAAAGCGTTCGGCACGCAGTTGGGTTTTGATCAGGTAAAGCAGATTGTCTTTATCAGCTTTCGCGAAGGTGACCAGACCGGCTGTATCGGCAGCTGTCATTTGAATCGGTGCATTGGCAAGGTCGAGTACTACCGGTGTTTGTAGCAATGCTTTGGCTGTGTGTTTTTCTCCTTTCGGGTTGATGCTATCGTTCATGATCGGAGTACGCACCGTAATGGCGTTCCTCACCTGATAGCGGGTCAGCTTCTCCTGTGCATGTGTGGCAAGTCCTGTTGTTATCAACAGCGCCATCATCAGTAACTTTTGTCCATTGTAGTTTTGAGTTTATAATTGGTTATTTCATTTTGTACACCAGTGTACCTCCCTTCACGATATCTTCATGTGAAATGTAGTTTTTAGTATAGGGTTCACCATTCAGTGTGATACTGTCGATATATTTATGTTCTTTCGATAAATTTTCGGCAATGACCGTAAACGTTTTACCATCCGGCAGATGGAGAACAATTTTAGGCATCTGCGGAGCACCGAACACATAATGTCCGCTCACCGGATCGACCGGATAGAATCCCATGGCATTGAACATATACCAAGCCGACATCTGTCCGCAGTCGTCATTGCCGCAGAGCCCGTCAGGTTTGTTTTTGTATTGGGTATCGAAGATTTCACGGATCAGCTCCTGAGTGCGTTCCGGCTTTCCGGCCAGTGCGTACAAGAAAGTGACGTGATGACTTGGTTCGTTACCGTGAGCATATTGACCGATCAGTCCGGTTACGTCGGCCAGTCCGCTTCCTTTCAGTTCGATAGTAAACAATGAATCCAGTTTGTTGAGGAAAACTTCTTTACCGCCAAACAGTTCGATCAATCCCGGTACATCGTGCTGGACATGCCAGGTATATTGCCAGGCATTTCCTTCTGTATAATCGCCCCCACGGCTTTCTGCATGTGCCAGATCACTGGGGTTGAAAGGAGTCTTCCAACGTCCGTCGGCATAACGCGGGCGCATAAACTGTGTTTCTTTATCGAATAGGTTCTTGTAGAATTCCGAACGTTTCCCGAAGTATTCCGCATCTTCTTTTTTACCCATTAACCCGGCCATGGTAGCTGCGGCATAATCATCGTAAACCGATTCGAGGGTACGTGAAACCGATTCGGCATCTACTTTGTCTGTCGGGTAGTAGCCGTATTTCATATAAGTTTCCCAGTCCGATTTCGGATGTGAAACGGTCAGTGTCTGTTTGATGGCATCGAATGCTTTCTCGGCATCAAAGCCGCGGAAGACTTTTTTGTAGGCTTCGGCAATAACCGAAACCGAGTGGTTACCGATCATCGTATTCGTTTCTTTTACCCCATAAGGTCCAGACGGGTAAATAGCCTTGTGCCTGATTTTGTTCGATCATCAATTGATAAAGCCGTCTACTCGTTCGGGTACGGCCAGAGTATAGAAAGGATGGGCGGCTCGGTAGGTATCCCAAATTGAAAAAAGTAGAGTAATAAACGCCTGATGAGGATTTTACTATCGAATCTTTGGCATTGCGGTATCTTCCGTCCACGTCAGCAATATTATTAGGTTGTATCAGTGCATGGTAGAAACTGGTATAGAAATTCTCCAATTCATCCGGAGTACCTGTTACCTCGATGCGTCTCAGGTAACTGTTCCAGCTGTCTTTTGCTTTTTGTCTTGTCCCGTCGAAGTCCCAGTCAGCCAATTCTTTCTCCATATTCTTATGGGCACCGTCTACACCGACTGTGGAGATAGCGACTTTCATCAGCAACTGTTCGTCCGGTTTCATGTCGAAGCTCATGATCAGGCGTTTTCCTTTTTCCGTCTCTTCCATTGGCAGATAGATGGAGTCGGTCACCGGTTTATTGAATTTCATGACAAAATACAAATCTTGGTTTACCCATACACTGCTACGTACGTGTCCGGTCAGTGTTTGTGCATCTTCCCAGTTGATTTCACAGGCTTTGACATGCGATTTGTATTGTTGGGGATTCCATACCAAGCCGTGTTGTAAGTCAAGTAGCAATGAAGCCGAGTCGGCATTCTGATAAGTGTAACGATGCAGGGCTACATGATCCGTAGCGGTCAGTTCTGCTTTTACCTTATATTTATCGAGTTCTACGGTATAGTAGCCCGGAGTAGCGCTTTCTGTCTTTTTAGAAAATCCGCTTTTATAGTCGTCCCGAACTCTCTGCCCGGTGACAGGCATTACCAGTAGATCACCCAGATCCATGCAACCGGTGCCGTTGAGGTGAGTCTGTGAGAATCCCCAGATCAGCGAATCCTGATAATTGTATCCGGAGCAATATTGCCATCCGATGGCGTTGGTTTCCGGACTTGCCTGGATCAGCCCGAAAGGCAGGCAAGCACCCGGGAAGGTGTGACCGTTGTCGGCTGCTCCGATAAAGGTGTTTACGTACTGAGTGTAGTCTTGGGGTGCTGTCGGAGTTTCGGGAGTGCAGGAGGTGCAAAGACCGATCCCCAGACATGCAGTCATAAAGGTTGATTTGAACTTCATAGCAATGACCTTGATAAATTATTTTTTTGTGACAAAGATAAGCAAACTGAGGGCAGAATAAAATGAACTCGTTCATTTTTTTTATGCCAAAGTGCGGCTTATCTTCACTTTTCGGGCAAAAATAAGGAAAAACTGACAGTATCGTACAGAATAAAGGAAGAAGGCTGTAAGCAAGGAATTTAGAAGACGGACGGATCAGAGGAGATGGGAACCCGTTATCTCTTGCAGAAGAACACTCTCGTCATACTTCCGTCAAACAATTGTAATACGTAAGCTGTTTCTTTGCAAACAGATAATGGAATACAATGATAGGTCTTTTTAATGATTGTTTCCCTCCGATCATGGATGGGGTATCACTTACTACACAGAACTATGCCTACTGGCTGCATAGGAAGGCGGGGAATGTTTGTGTGGTGACTCCTAAGTCACCTGATGCGAGAGATGCGGAAGAATATCCGGTTTACCGCTATTCATCTGTTCCCATTCCTATGAGAAAGCCTTACAGACTGGGTTTTCCGCGCATCAATTGGCCTTTTCACGAGCGTATCAGCCGGCTTTCATTCGAGCTGGTACATGCCCATTTTTTCTTCGGGAGCACTGGCCATGCAGATTGCCAAAGAACAGCATGTTCCGATTGTAGCTACGTTTCACTCCAAGTACCGGGCGGATTTTGAGAGGGCCATTCCTTCCCGTCTGTTGGTGAACTATCTGATAAAAAAGGTGATTCGTTTTTACGAAGCTGCGGATGAAGTGTGGATTCCCAGGCAGCTGTCGAAGAGACGTTGCGGGGTATGGGTATAAGGGCAGGATAGAAGTGGTGGATAACGGAAATGATTTTGCAGGTACGCCTTTTCTCCAATCTGTCCGGCAGGAGGCTCGGAGGACTTTAGGTATCCGTTCCGGGGAGTTTATGTTTCTTTGTCGGTCAACATATTTGGGAGAAAAATCTCGGTTTTTGCTCGATTCGCTTGTCCGTTTGTCTGATGTACCTTTCGGATGTACTTTGTCGGTTCAGGCTATGCAAGCCATGAATTGAAACAAAAGGTGGTGGAACTGGGATTGGCTTCCAAAGTGTCTTTTTTGTAGGTAGTATTGTGGAACGCGAGATCTTGAAACGTTATTATGTTGCTGCCGATCTGTTTCTGTTTCCTTTTTGTACGATAACGCTCCGTTGGTGATACGTGAAGCGGCTGCATTGGGTACTCCTTCGGTATTGATCAGGGATTCTACCGCTTCGGAAATAATCTCCGATTCGGTAAATGGTTTTCTGAGTCCCAATAGCACAGAGGCTTATTCCAATCGCATACGTGAAATATTATGCAGTACTGCTATAATAAAACAGGTGGGAGAGGAGGCATCACGAACTATTGCCCGGTCATGGGAAGACGTGGCCGGTGAAGTGTACGATCGTTATAACCGGTTGATAAAGCGAAACGGAAATAAATAAGATTATCATTGAAACTCTCTTCCTCCATTATGTCAGATTCTATTAAAACCTTTAAAACCGGCTATATCCTGCTTCCCGTCCTGATAGGGCTGTCGGTGGTGGGGTGGTTGTTCTACCGGGAGTTCAATCCGGAACTTTTCAGTGGCATTCGTTTCTCTTGGCGTCTGGTAGGCGGATTGCTACTTGCCGTACTTTTTATGTTTGGACGAGACGGTGGGCTGATGTGGCGTTTCCGCTTTATTACTGACCGGGAATTAACTTGGCGTCAGGCATTCCGGGTAAATATGCTTTGTGAATTTACATCGGCAGTGACTCCTTCTGCAGTGGGAGGGAGTAGCCTGATCGTGTTATTTTTGAATAAAGAAGGCATTAATGCCGGACGCAGTACAGCTTTGACTATCTCCTGCCTGTTTCTGGATGAGCTATTTCTTGTATTGGCCTGTCCGTTTGCTTTACTTCTATTTTCATTCGATGATCTGTTTGGTAATGTGGCGATTCTATCTTCGGGAATAGAGGTACTGTTTTTTCTGGTCTATGGAGTCGTTACGATTTGGACTTTCCTGTTATATCTTGCATTGTTCCGCCGTCCGGAATGGAGTAAAACGTTTGTTGCTCACTATTTTCCGCTTGCCACTGCTTCGCCGTTGGCACAAGGCCATCGAAACACTTACGGACAATCTGGTATTAAGTTCCAGAGAGATGAGTCAGAAGTCTTTTACCTTTTGGTTGAAAGCTTTTGGGATTACTTGCTTGGCTTGGACTTCACGTTATCTGGTAGTCAATGCTTTGCTGATAGCCTTTACTACTTCGGGCAGCCAACTGTTGGCTTTTGTGCGTCAGCTGATTCTATGGGTAGTGATGACTATCAGCCCTACTCCCGGTGGAAGCGGAGTAAGCGAATATATGTTTCGTGAATATTATGCCGATTTTTTTGATGTGGCAGGTATGGCTTTGGTCGTTGCTTTCGTTTGGCGGATTATTACTTATTATATGTATTTGCTGATAGGTGCTATCATTATTCCCGGTTGGGTGAAGAAGTTGAGAGATTAAACAACGTTGTCACAAGCCTGTAAAAAGAACGTAAATTCTTGCCGCTATCTTTGTCATACCCAAATTAAAAGAGTATCCCCTATGAGTAGAGAAGAATTACAGCAAAAAAGTCGTTTCGCCATGATAGGAACATTGATGACCATTGTCAGTCTGGTGTTTTTTTGTTTTATGTAGGCAGTTCCTTGGTCAATACTACTAAGAAATATAAAGAGCAGGCCATTGAGATAGCTTGTATAAACAAGTAGCCTGATTATCTTGTATCCGGAGAAATGATTTGACCAATTTCCGGGAAATGTGTGATGCTTTAAGTATCCGTAGGAGAAATATTGTCTTTATAAAACATACTTCTCCTACGAAAAATGGTTCTTCAAATTTGGTGGTAAGTTTTCTTTTACTCATGGAATCTAATTCGGTTTTCGTAAGTGTAAGCCCTCGTTTATAGTTGACAAAAAAGTAGATATCCCGGCTTTCTCCCGAAGAGTCCATCCGTGAGGTGAAGAAGCTAATCTTAGACTAAATCGTCTGAAAATCAATGTCTTTAAAAAGTAAGATTTCTGTCCTCAAAAGCTTTGTTTTAACACAGTGTTAAAGCTTGTTCTTTGGATGTGAATAAAGAAGTTCTTTAAATGCAAAAGACTTGTTATTTGCGCACAAGAACCTGCCAACTGCAAAAGGCGTTAACAATGTTAATTGAAAGAAAGGTATAAAGATGAAGATACCGGTTCAGACGACGTAAATTCACTTCCGAAGCTTGAGCTATCTTATTCAGCCGATGTCTGTTTTTTCTTATTAAAGCAAAAAGGACAATTATCAACTTGAAAATAAAGAAATAAAGAATTTACCACCAAATTTGAAGAAGAACCCGAAAAATGATTTTCGATCTTCCATCTTCCACCTTTCAGGATGTATGTTGTTGATTACAAGATGCCTATCCTGGTGGAAGATGCTGTTTTTGAGGCCATTTATATTCCACCTTTATCTTCCACTTTAATTTATTTCTTTTTTGCTGAAACTATTTTCTGGTTTTATCGACTAATGGATTAAAAGAGACAAAAAACATGGAAATAGAAAAAGATTTTATAGACCTACTGACTGAACACAAAGCGCTGATATATAAAGTCTGTTTTTATGTATGCCTCCAATCAGGAAGATTTGAACGATCTTTATCAGGAAGTAGTAGTCAACTTATGGTGTTCTTATCCTAAATTCAGGTATGAAAGTAAATTGTCTACCTGGATATATCGCGTAGCTTTAAATACTTGTATCTCGGATTTACGGAAAAAGAAAGTACTGGATTATGTACCATTGAGCGTGGATATCGGAGTGTATGATGACTGTTTGCGCAATGATTCTTTAAAAGAGATGTATCAGTTGATATGTCAACTCGACCGATATGAACGGATGCTTGTCCTGCTATGGCTGGATGAAAATAGTTATGACGAAATAGCATCCATTACCGGAAGTAACCGAAATACAGTAGCTGTCAAGTTGCACCGGATCAAAGATAAATTAAAAAAGATGTCGAACCAATAGAATAAAGGAACATGGAACTGGATGAATTAAAACAAAAATGGACAGAACTGTCCGAGCAGGTAGAAAAAAATGAATTGCTTAACCGTCAGATAATTATTGATATGATACAGTCAAAGAAAGAAACCCACCTGCAGCAACAATTGCGTGTGGAAAAGATGGCTTTCGGTGTCTTAGGTATCTTTCTGGGAATAGTGTGTTACACTTTTTGGAGAAATGTAGCTCCAGGTTGGATTTCATGGTATTTGCTGGGAATGGTGATATGGCTTTTGCTCATGCAGACTCTTATGTTTCGGATTATATATACCTTAAAGACAGTAACTGAACATGTAGAGCAACAATATAAAAGGTTACAATCTTATAAGGTATTGATGAATCTGACCTATATTTTTTCGTATGTGATAATCACTCCCGTTATAATCGCTTTTTTCTATATATGGCACAATCCTCTTTTTAGAACAGTATTGTGTGTGATGATACTGGCCGGCTTTTTAGGGGATTATTTTATTTATCATAAGACCGGTGACCGGTTAAAAGGGTTTAGAGATGCTGTCCGTGCGTTGCAGGATTTAAAGTCGGGAAAGCAGGAATAGAATTTAAGCCTCCTTTGCTTTAATTAGCTAATCGGATGAAACTTTTCTGCCCGATTTTTTGTATCTTTATTACCGGATAATAACAGGTGTTCCTGTAAAGAGAGGCACCTTAAAAAGAAAGGATCAGAAATGGATACAAACGAGTTAAAACAAAGGCAGCATTTCATTCTAATCAGGACGTTACTGGTTGTTACGGCTCTTGCTCTGTTGGTCTATATTGCTTTTTCTATGGCCTATTCATCCAGAAGATTTCAAGAAAGTACTTCAATTATCGAATGGGTAAACGATTAGAAAAAGAAGATGTGAGGATAATTAACTGATTTGCGGAATGAAAAAGGAAATCTTGAAGAGACTGTTGGCCAAGCCCGGTGAGGAACATAGCGTTTCGGAGTTTGATGCTCGCTATACCGGTGATTTGACCAAATCGGAGGCCGAGGCATTGCTGGCTGAAAACATAGGAAAACTTTCCTCTTTGCAGGATAAGTTGTATGCGCAGGACCGTTATGCTGTCCTCGTTATTTTTCAGGCAATGGATGCTGCCGGAAAGGACGGGACGATCAAGCATGTGATGTCCGGCATCAATCCGCAAGGTTGTCAGGTATATTCTTTTAAACAGCCATCGGCTGAAGAACTCGATCATGATTATCTTTGGCGCATCAACAGATGCCTGCCGGAGAGAGGACGCATCGGTATATTCAATCGCTCACATTATGAAGATGTATTGGTTGCAAAAGTGCATCCTGAAATTGTTTTATCCGCTAAGTTACCGGGTATTATGGGACCGGGAGATATTACTCGAAATTTTGGAAAAAGCGTTATCGTCAGATTAATGATTACGAACGCTACCTGACGGAGAATGGTACAGTCATTATTAAATTCTTCTTGAATGTTTCGAAAGAAGAGCAGAAGAGGCGCTTTCTGTCAAGGCTGGAAGATGAGGCTAAGAATTGGAAATTTTCCGTATCCGACCTGAAAGAGCGCAGCTATTGGGACGACTATATGAAGGCTTATTCGGATATGTTGACCCATACTTCGACGGAAGAAGCACCTTGGTATGTGATTCCTGCAGATAATAAGTGGTTCATGCGTTATGCAGTAGGACAGATTTTATGTGACCGCATGAATGAACTTGATTTACATTATCCGGAAATGCCTGTTGAGGCGCGGCATCAGATTGAGGATTTCAAAAGAGCATTGTTGAATGAATAAGCATAAAAGAGGGTATTTTATAACTTACCACTGATTACACAGATAAATATTATTGGTTATCAGTAGATTAAATATCATTCTGTGTAAATCTGTGTAATCTGTGGTGAATACGAGTTTTGATTCATCCGCTTGCTTTTTAACATAAAATTTTTAGAGAACTATGAAATTGCTGATGAAAAGTATTTGCTATTTGAGTATATAGATCAGGCTGACTCCGAGTTTGGTTAATCCAAAATAGTTGGAATGGTCTTTCCCAAGGAATAGTCCGCATTTGGGACGTTCATATTTATCGTAGTTCATAGATGCATATCCTATTCCCGCAGATACTTCAATGTTCCATCGTCTTTTCCATATCCATTGGTAACCATAAGATAAACCGATACCGTACAAGTCTCCCTGATAACGATATTTACTGAATCCACCGTTATATTGTCCATAGTGGGCATGAAGGCCCATAAAGTGCTTATAGAAAGGGATGCAAAACCAATACTTAGCTTCGGGTTGAACTAAGAATCCGCCCATTTTGCGGTTATCGGATAAAAAACTCCATCCTTTATACATGATATCTGCCCCGGCTGTCAGTCGGGGTGATATTTTGAATTCTGCTCCCAGGTTTATGGTCGTGGTTGCCCAGGAGAGGACATTTGTTTTTAATGCTATCTCTTGGGGAAAGTATGGAAGTCAACGGAATCAGCAATAACAAAAGCAGGAAGAATGCTCTCTTTTTCATACCTTATTTCTTATCTAAATCTAATAAATCCAGTAAATCTAACACATCTCCATCTTTTGTGGTATTTCCTTTTAAAGATGGTTTTTGAGTGATGGCATTTCGTAGGTGAATGACGGCTTCATTGATGTTATTCAGCCTGTTTGCGGCAATCGCTTTCACATATTCGGTGTCCGGAGAGGTATCTTCTATCTTTTTCAGGACTTCCCAGGCTTTTGAGTTTTGCTTCATACTCAGCAATAAGATTGCTTGATTGATTCCCCCTTGTTTTTCGAATATTGGGTAGGCTTCCTGATATTTCCCGTCCATGGCGGCAGCAAGTGCTTTCACTATTTCAGTATCTTTATTGTCAGGCAGGAGTTCTGCAAAATGATTCGCCCTTTTGAAGTCGCGCTTTTGCAGATAGGCTACAGTTTGGTTGACAAGTATGGCTGAGGGAGCATCTTGTGTGATAAAAGGTTTCAGGAGAGTGGTATCGGCACGATTTTGTTTTATTAAGAGCGATGCCAGGTTGTTGGCTGCGATCATTAAATCGGGATGTATCGAGAGAGCCTCTCTGTAAAGTGCTTCCCGTTTTTCGTCCGTAGCATCTTTCTGACTCATGATATAACTCCAAAACTCGCTGGCTGTCAGTTTTTGGGGATCTTTTTTATAAAGAGCGTCGATTTCGTCTTTATTGAGCGTACGTAGTTCGGAATATTCATAGAAATATTCTACTCTTCGGAGTCGGGGCAGATAACGGTCCCGGATGAGCGGGTAAATCTTTATTCGTCTGGCTCCCCAGGATATTTCATTATGGTTTCCGCGGGCACGTTTGATCAGTTCTTTGAGCTGTGATACTTCTTGAATGCTGTCCTTTTCCATGAGTTCACAAACCGTTGTCCATGACTCTACTACGGCATCGTTATCTACTTTGGCTTTTCGGATGGTTTCTTCGGAAATGTTCTCGAATACTTTTCCTTCTGCATTTTTCATTCTTTTTTTGGCCAGCTTTAGGTTATATTCATATGTTCCTTCCGGCGAAGTGTATCCTATGATCTGAAAGGTGGTCAGTGTCTTTGTTCGATCTTTGTCTATGTCGTCCAATGCCTTTTTCATTTTTCTGAGTTCTTCGGCGTTTTTTCCTTCATTTTCATAGATGTTCGCGTCTTCAGGGCGAAAACGAAGATGCATTTCTCCTTTTCATTGAAGTTGAGCGGAGTCTGCTTGGGGATGTAGCTGTTGTCCAAGTCCATTGCACTCAGATTATAGTTAAAGAACCGCATCGGGTAGATAATGCCGTTGGTGATACGAATCGTATCCCGATATTCATCCTGGCAGAAAGTGCTTATTTTGATGCGTACTTCGGTTGTATATAGGTCGTTGATGTCGTCCACCGTACACGAGTCCGCATAAGTCAACGTCTGGTTACAAATGGAGTCAGGGTCTATGACCTGTGCAAAGCGTGAATAATATTCTTTTTCAGCCCGGTCGCCGCAGACGTTTCCTCGCCGGAGTAAAATATCATAATTCTTGCCATCGTACACAATGGGAGAGAAGTTTTTGAGTTCCCCGGCTATTGTTTGAGAGAATGGGTTGAATGATGACCCGGGAATCACTTTGAAAGCGTTTGGAGGGATTTTATATCTCGTTTTAAGGTAGAGCATGTCTTTGATCAGCTCCAGGTCGGACGGAGCGAAAACAAATTTCATGCTGTTTTTTAATGTGGAAGTAACTGTTATTTCGGGCAACAGGCTTTGAGATTCTTTGAGAGTGATTTCTATCCATTTCTTCTCACCGGAATGGATGGTGACCGGCTCATAACCAACAGAGGAAAAGGTGATGGTGGAGTTTTGAGGAATTTCCAATGTAAACTTCCCTTCTTTTCCGGTGGAGGCTTTCCATTTCTGCCCTTCTACTCGGATATTGACTGACTCCCCGAGATGGGAATTGAGGCCCTGTCTTTAACGATACCGCTGATGGTATGTGGAGTTTGGGCGGAAAGAGGGACAAACATCAAAGCATATAATATGACAATTATCAGGATTTGTATTCTCTTTTTCATAATTAGTTGTGTTAAATAACCGGAGTTAAGGTATGATTGTTTCATCATCGTCATGTATACCGTCCCAGTCGGGATTGATTGTTATGGAGAATCCCGAGTTGCCGAGGATACTGTGATTAAAGTCTGTACTAATACGGGTCAGTTGATTGCGTAGAATGGATATGTTGTTCAGTGTTTTTTGATAGATAGGGGAGCCGGAATGATCATCGGCATATAATTTTAAGGTAATACTGGCATTTTCCGGTCCGGACACCGGGAAAGTACCTATGCTGAAGTCGGCAACTTCTTCGGCATTAGTGACTTCTGCAACTGTAGTGTGGTATTCGGCTATCGTTTCACCTTTGTATAGAGTATCGATTTGACAGGTTGCTGCTACTTTGTGTATCTCTATTCCAATTCCGGTAATGTTTTCGGGTAACTGTTTCAGCTGGAATTGAGTGACGCCCTGCGTACGTCGTAGAATTACGAAATCCTGGTAACCGCATTCGCAATCGACGGTGAAATCATAACAAGACGTGAAGTAGTCTTTGGTCTGTTCAACTCCCGGATAGTTTAGGTTGAGAGCTTCAGGAGTAGTCGTATCAGGCAACTCTTCTTCTGAAACATTGGTAGCAAGTGCCAGACAATAATCTCCAAATGCTAATTTAGGAAAGGTCAGTTTGTAAGCATCTGTATTCAGGTCGGTAACGTTATCGATGATTCCGGAATGGATAAGCACGTTGTCTTTATAGAGATAATAACGTATACTGTTGATTCTGGTAGACAAGTTCTCTTCCAGTTTTCCTTCATCAGTGGCGGGTTGCTGGAATTTTTCTGCGACAATTGTCAAGGTGACATCGCCCATCCAGCAGTTTTTCAAGTCTTCTTTCCAGCAACTACTAAGAAGAAAGACTAAAGACAGAAGGTATAAAATGTATTTTGTTTTCATTATAAAAAATTGAGTTCTAAATGTCCCCATGGAATATTATCAGGATCCCAATCGATAGGTGTGCCTATAATAGGAGATTGATTCCAGTTTAAAACTGATTCTGTCTTATCAAGGATAAGGGTTGTCACTTGATTGGGTTTTGCTTGGGTTGTTGTTTCGATAGGAGATGTTTGCTTTTCTTTTTGGAAAATGGTTACAGTAATATCTTTACCGTCAGAAGGAGTTAATATGTTTTGCAATTGCTTGGCTTCGTCTTCATCTCCAAAATAACTGAAAAAAAGTTTCTTATCTCCGAGTTGACATTCAAAATTCTTTCTGATGCTTGCCGTTAAAGTTCCGAAAGACAGCTCGGTGTCTTTACTTACGATCTGTCCTAATAGATTTATTCCATTTATACTTTGTTCTTTATACTATAAGAGATATCTGTTGCTCTTTCAAGGCTTCCCCAAAAATCGTCTCCTGTTGCACACAGTCTGATTAGAGAAGAATACCGCTTAAGAACCAATGGGGTGGGAAGCGGGTGATACTGTCCGGACTCCTCTAACCTATCTGTTTTCTTAATGGTGACGATGCCCGATGTAGCGAAAAAGATTTCATATCCGGAATAGTCTTTCTCAGTATCCGTTAGCCATGGTACATCCTCTTCCGAAAAACTTTGATATAGGTGTAATGCTTCGTTTTTCGGACCGTTAACGAGTAGCATGAATTTGTAATTTCCCGGACGAAGTGCTGTCTGCATGGTATACTTTACATGCATCGGAGGGATTTGATATATCCCTGAGGAATAACATTATCCTCTATTTTTTCTATGCTCCAGGCAGATTGCCCTGTCTCTTTAATAATTACCAACCGGCTGTCATATATTGCCGTTACGTAGTAGTCTGTTGATCGGGTGCTTGGGTTTTCATAGGTATGATTTCATTGTCAGTTGAAAACCCTTGGCCGTCGATGGTAGTGGTTAGTTGAATGGTCACCTGTTCATTGGGGCTGTCGATGAATTCCATTTCCTTGCTACAAGAGGTATATGAACATAATACACTCCCACATCCTATCCAAATAGATAGTAATTTGTTTTTCATCATATTCTTATTGTTGTTTTTCAATCCCATTTCCAATCTATTCCGAAGTCACCCGAAACGGAAAGATCTATGATACGGTTGTTCCGCAAACGTATATTGGTCACCGTATAATGGTCTTTCACAATCGTCAATGGCTTGTCGGTAAGAGAAAGAATAAGTTTTTTCGTGCTATAGCTCCCGTTCGGAAGAGGAGTGGTATCGTAGTACGAAAAGTTGATTATGGTCTTGATACCTTCTTCCGGATCCGTTGCTCCTTCGTCCGGATGATCTAATGTCATTTTAGAGAAGAGATAGGGGCCACAGATGCGTGTCGCACCTTTTACGGCTTTTTCATTCGTATCCAATGGAGCATTAGTAAGTGGCTCTATGACTCCTGTGTTGTTTGCAAAATCAGGGGTATAGTCGCTTTTGAGAACTATTTCTTTAGAAAAACAGATGTTGATCCGTTCGGGATTCCTGGTTTCGTTGGTTAATGAAACTTTGGGGATCACGCCATTGATTTCTATATCGATCCGAAACACTCTGTCTAAAGTTGAAGAACATTCTGTGTCAATGTCAATCGGGTTGTGGCTTTTTTCATCGCATTTCATTACGTCAAATACCAATTCTCCCACAGCCCGCTTTAATTTGAATTCGATAGACGTTTTCCCTTGCGCTATATCCTCGGGAGTGAGTTGTTGAATGGCGTAATAGTTATCTTTTTGAAAGCGGGACATAGTTGTTATCGTTTTCTTTTATCATGCTGATTTCTGACTCACTGAAAGTCATTCCTTCTTTGCTTATGATCTCAGATTCCGGCTTTTCTTTAGGGGTGGCGTGAACTAGCAGCAGATAAGACCGATCTGTAGACTCACTGGGGATGGATAAAGTGTATTCCCGGATTTGCTTTAGGGTGAGATCTCCGGTATGCCTCCAAAAGTGTAATTGGAGCCGTCATTATCGGGGGAAGGATTGGCAGTATTGGAACGGAAAAATAAAAAGATGGTATACCAGTTTTTGCAATACCGCATTGTCGTTATCGGTGGAGGGCTCTCCGTCAGGAGATGTCAGGTTGAGACTGAAAGCGGGCGTCTCGGGAGTTTCATTGAGTGGCTCGCATGCGGAGAATCCGAGCAATAGGATTCCTAAAGTCAGAAAAAGTGTATGTGGTTTCATTGACTATGTATTATTAGTTCCAGAATCCGTCATTCCCGGTGATTTGATTATTGAATTTGAGTTCTTCCAAGTCCAAATCGGCATCGGGAGAGATGGAAATGTCAACATCTTCATTTAGAAGCCAAAGAGTGAACAGATACATCTTGTTGCGCTCCAAGGGGATGTTTTCTAACGTAAAGGTTTTGTTTTTCAACGTTCCTGTGTAATCGATGTCAATGGTTACACGGATTGTCTGATCAAGAGGAGCGGGGAATAGCAACGGACCTTCACAATAAGCGGCTCCCTCATATCTTTGATAATCTGTTTTCTCTATAATCGGGCTGAACAAGGATACGAACTGGTCTGCATCAAATCTTTTTAAAAGAATAGTCCCCATTCTGGAGCTGTACCAAACAGTGATATGACATTGGGCTTTTAAATATCAGTCCGGTTTCACTTAAATAGCAACATTGGCTGCTGCCTTCTATTGTGAGATTTATGGCACTGATTTTTTTCAATGCATTATCGAAGCTGTTTTCGGGTGAATCTATTAATGTGTATTGTCCGTTTTCTTTTTTAGCTCTTTGAATGATGAAACACAATTGTCCCTGCAAATGGCTGATTTTTCGGGAAATCAGTGTCCTGTTCGTTTGGGATAAGTCATATTCTGTCTGACTATTTTTTGTGTCGATTCTTCATTTTTGTCAGTGAATAGAGCGGTTGTACAGTGATTGAGTTCCGTTTGTCCGTTTAAGGTTCGGGTAGGATATTGAAAATAATAGTTCCGATCATACGAAGTGGAAACTAAGTTTCCCGGATTATTGTCTGTCACAAATGATATTTTCCAGAGTTTCCCGGGGAGTTTGAGAATCCTTTTGCCAACAGAAATCGATAGATCCCTGTTGGCAATAAAGATATTCTTCTGCAATTGTTCTTGTTCGAAAAGCCATGGACTCTCTTGGATACTTTCTACTTTGGTAAATTGGTCTTTCTCTTTCTAAATATAAGAACAGAAATTTCGTCGTCATTTTCTCCTTTGGTAGAAGGTAGTTGCCGGGTTTTAAACACGACACTGACAGAAGTATCTTCTTCGATAACTTCCTGGTGATTGGTACAGGCACTCCCCAGCAAAAGTGTTCCCAAAAAGTATTTGTCGGATGTAGCGTTTCATTGTCATAGGGTTTGGCAGAAAAATTCTAATGGATTTTTATTCGACGTCTACATTCGTATTGTGAATGCCAACATAGGTCTTTTCTATTTCTACGATAAAAGTAGATTTAGGATTAAATAAGTGTTCGTCGTCATTACCGTTGTTGTTGTCTCCGGCATCAGTCGAAGACTTCAGCCTGACAGTAATTATAGAAACATAATTTGAGGTAACAGTGAAACCGGGAACTTTGATGGTTCGTTCTTGATTAGCCTTGTTGAGTTGAATGTTGGCATTCAGTGTTTGCGATGATGAGGGAAATGGAAGTAAGTACGATCCCATGAAGTAAGCTCCGCCCTTGGCTATGCCTTTTTTAATATTAGTTTCCATATTGTTGTTAATGGCATCGGCATTTTTGGGGAATGGCTGGTAATCAAGTGCCTTGACTGCATCTGCATTGGCTTCTCCGTATTGAAATGATGGAGCAGCATAAGTGACTTGGCATTGAACTCCTGTAACATAATCCGGATTTTCTCCATTAAGATTATATTTAAGAGGTACGTTGGATGATGTGAAGATTAACGAAGTCAACGAAGTAGTACCTGTTCCACCGAAAATATTGCCGGTAGCATAAGGTACTTCTATATGGTCGTCATCCGATGCCACTTTGATAAACTTAATGTCGATGCGTGATACAATGCGTTCCAGAGTTAATTTGATTTTTATTTCATTGTCATCTCCGCCGATTCCACTGGAGATATCGATTTCATCTGTTGTTTTGCCACAGAATATTTCATTCATATCTTCATGGTATTGACCAGTGGCGGAAGGAAAATGGGTAATAACAATACTCTTCAATATGTTTTCCCAAGTTTGGTTACTGATACCTGTTATGGTCGTGTTGAGAGCGGCTTGGTTCTTCTCGTCCAGGTTATAAAATGCGATGAATTTGTAGGTGCCTACCGGGAAAGCTGCATTGTATTTCCAAACTCCGCCATCAATGACACTTGTTTCATGTTTGGCTTCTTCATAACTAAAGTTGCCTTCACCGTTTTTTTGAATGCATAAAGCACGAAATCGTTTTCATTCAAGGTTGGTATTATTATTCCTGATACAGCAAAGGAAAAACCATTGCAAGGTGAAGTTGTCGCAATAGGTAACGGAACAAAAGATGAGGAGATGGTGTTGCATGTAGGTGATCAGGTATTGTATGGCAAATACTCGGGCACTGAACTGGAACATGACGGTAAGAAATACCTTATCATGCGTCAGAGCGATGTTCTCGCTGTTTTGGGATAATTAAATAGTACATTGTAAATCATTAAATTGTAAATAGAATTATGGCTAAAGATATTAAATTCAACATTGATGCCCGTGACGAATTGAAGAAGGGTGTAGACGAATTGGCTAACGCAGTGAAAGTAACCCTGGGTCCGAAAGGTCGTAATGTGATTATCGAAAAGAAATTCGGTGCTCCTCATATCACTAAGGATGGCGTGACTGTAGCTAAAGAAGTGGAATTGGCTGATGCATTTCAGAATACCGGTGCACAGTTGGTGAAATCTGTTGCTTCAAAGACAGGTGACGATGCAGGTGACGGTACTACTACTGCTACTGTGCTGGCTCAATCAATCGTAGGGGTAGGTTTGAAGAATGTTACTGCCGGAGCAAATCCGATGGATTTGAAACGTGGTATCGATAAAGCTGTTGCCAAAGTGGTTGAATCTATCAAGTCTCAGGCCGAAATGGTAGGTGACAACTATGACAAGATTGAACAAGTGGCTGCTGTTTCTGCCAATAACGATCCTACTATCGGTAAGTTGATTGCAGACGCTATGCGTAAAGTTTCTAAAGATGGTGTGATTACTATCGAAGAGGCTAAAGGAACGGATACTACCATCGGTGTGGTAGAAGGTATGCAGTTCGACCGTGGTTACTTGTCTGCTTACTTTGTAACTGATACAGAAAAGATGGAATGTGTGATGGAACATCCGTACATCCTGATTTATGATAAGAAGATTTCTAACTTGAAGGATTTCTTGCCTATCCTGGAACCGGCTGTACAGAGCGGACGTCCTTTGTTGGTTATCGCAGAAGATGTAGACAGCGAAGCATTGACTACTTTGGTTGTAAACCGTCTGCGTTGTCAGTTGAAGATTTGTGCAGTGAAAGCTCCGGGCTTCGGCGACCGTCGTAAGGCTATGTTGGAAGATATTGCCGTATTGACAGGTGGTATCGTTATCAGCGAGGAAAAAGGTTTGAAGTTGGAACAAGCTACTCTCGAAATGTTGGGTACTTGCGATAAGGTAACTGTTTCTAAAGAAAATACTACTATCGTAAACGGTGCAGGCGCAAAAGAAAACATTCAGGAACGTATCAATCAGATTAAAGCTGAAATAAAGAATACTACTTCAGATTATGATAAGGAAAAGTTGCAGGAACGTTTGGCTAAGTTGTCAGGTGGTGTAGCTGTTCTTTATGTAGGTGCCGCTTCTGAAGTTGAAATGAAGGAAAAGAAAGACCGTGTGGATGATGCATTGTGTGCTACTCGTGCAGCTATCGAAGAAGGTATCGTTCCGGGCGGTGGCGTAGCTTACATCCGTGCTTCTGAAGCATTGGAAGGCCTGAAGGGCGATAATGAAGACGAAACAACCGGTATCGAAATTATCAAGCGTGCCATCGAGGAACCGCTTCGTCAGATTGTTGCCAATGCAGGTAAGGAAGGTGCAGTAGTAGTACAGAAAGTACGCGAAGGTAAAGGTGACTTCGGTTACAATGCCCGTACTGATGTTTACGAAAACTTGCACGCTGCCGGTGTGGTAGATCCTGCTAAGGTAACTCGTGTAGCTTTGGAAAATGCTGCTTCTATTGCAGGTATGTTCCTGACTACAGAATGTGTAATTGTGGAATAAAACTTTTCCGGGATATTATTATTTGCAGTATACATACAAGGAGCAAGTCCTGGGTGAAATATGGAGTCGGAAAACGAATCAAATCGTATCGAGAAGTATCTTGACCCGTCCCAACCAATTTACAACGCTCCGTGGAATCCGGTTTCGTTTTCCTTCGGGTACTGTCATCAGATTATTACCAGATTATATAAGTGGAAATAAAATTGCTTTCTTTATTCCTGCGGATGAAGCTATGGGTGAAATTCCCGGGGTAAAGATAAGGGAGGATGATAATCCGATATTGATGGTGATGGAGTTGTAGTTCATCTTTTTTTGGGGGGGAGCGATATGTTGACAAAGTACTTGCGCGTGATTCTATTTCTATGTGTTCTCCTTTGGGGGACATCGGTTGTTGATGCCCCAGACTAAGGGAATCGTTGTCGATGGTGTGACCGGTCTTTATCCGATGTGAATATTTACTTGCAGAAAGACTCCGTTGGAATCGGATCGACAGACCGAAATGGAGAATTTATGTTTAGCCGTGATCAGATAACGATAAGTGATACCATTGTCTTTTCGCATGTCGGTTACTTTCCGTTGAAGTGTACATTATCCGAATTACAGCATCTTGGATATAAAGTGGTTCTACATGAGCATCCCCAATTGCTGCATGAGATAGTGGTTAGTGGAGAGCGTCCACCATTCTTCCTGGAATGGACTTCATTGTCTCCTTTACCCAAGCCTTTATACTCTTTCGGAGGATTTCTGCATGCAGGAAAAATTTATGTGGTTGCCGGTGACGAAACACTGATCCGAATGGTTACTGATAAACACAGGCGGTCGACTTCACTTCTTTCATTTACGATGACTGCTTGTATGCGATGGGAGGAGCTATAAGGGAAAAAGCTTATTCTAATAAAAAACACACGCTTGATTTGAAACGAGGTGTCTGGTATGAATTGGAAGGTACTCTTCCTGCTGGGCGGTGCGGCAGAATGAATGGCATCCTGGTGGGAGATAAGGTGTATTTCTGGGGTGGTTATCATACAGCACCTATGTGGACAGCAGCGAGCTACGATTTGCGGACGGGAGAATGGCGGTGATTGTGTGACTTGAAAGACGGGGTTTCCTATCCCGGGCTGGCTTCTGATGGCAGCTACATTTATATTTTTGAGAATCGCAACTTACAGGTCTACCATATTGAAACAGATACAATGCGCATATACGAACTGGCTGCTTTGGATGTGGAAAATACAGGACTTTTCTACTGGAGGAATACGCTTTACATAGTGGGTGGGTGTAATCGTCAAGGGATATATGTAGCTCCTCATCGAGATGTAATTGCCATTGACGTAAGTCAGATTAATCCTTAACGGGTCAAGGGTATTGGGCCGCTCTGTTTTCTTTTCATTCCCCCTCTTATTAATATATTGATTACGGTAAATAGTGTTAAAATAAGAGTACACATCAATAATAAAACAAAATAGAAGGCTCGGAAACAATATTACTTTAACCATCGCATATTTAACTGATTATATTTGTATTTTAAACCTATAAAAGAACAGACAAAATGAAGATTGTGGCGTTTAATGGAAGCCCTCGTAAGGGTGGCAACACAGAGCTTTTAATTAAAGAAGTTTTTAAACCGATACAGGAAGCCGGTATAGAGACCGAATTAGTACAGTTGGGTGGGAAACTATTGCGCGGTTGTGCCTCATGTTATACCTGTTTCAAGACAAAGGACGGGAAATGTGCGATTAAGACCGATCCAATGAATGAGTTCATCCAAAAGGCCCAGGAAGCAGACGGTATTATTCTGGCTTCGCCTACTTATTACGGCAGTGTGAGTGCCGAAATGAAGGCATTTATGGATCGGTTGGGACTGACCACGATCGGTCAGGGACGTACACTGACACGTAAGGTGGGGGCGGCTGTAATTAGTGTCCGTAGGGGCGGTGCTGTAACGGTGTATGATGAACTGAACCGTTTTATGCTCGGAAGCGGAATGATTGTTCCCGGATCTACCTACTGGAATTTCGGTATTGGTGAAATGCCGGGAGAGGTTTTTGATGACGCAGAAGGGTTGAGAAACATGAAAGACCTGGGAGTGCAGTTGGCATGGCTTCTGAAGGCGATACATAATTAACGCGAATGAAAGGTTTGAGGATGTGTCGAAACTCGTATTCACGACAGATTACATAGATTTACACAGACGAATATGATTAGTTATCAATAGATTAAGTTCACTCTGTGATAATCTGTGTAATCTGTGGTGAATTATGCCTACCTCCTTCGGTGCGTTTCCCTGCTCAGTTTTGAAATGCAGTTGGTGGATGTCTGTCAATCACATATCCATCCGTCCGTCATTAAAATACCTCTCTGATATGTTTGAAATTCGAATTAATCGTATCGATAACTTCTTGTGACCGACCATTGATCAGCAGTTTATACATAGACTGGGCAAAGCCTACCATCTGCCCCAATTCGATTTTCGGAGGCATAGCCAAAGCATTCGGATCAGTCATGACATTTATTAATACTGGACCTTCCAGCTCGAAAGCGTTACATAATGTATTTAATACTTCTTCCGGATCTGATACGTTGAACCCTGTCATCCCCATTGCTTCGGCTACTTGTGCGAAATTCGGATTTAGCATATCGGTCTGCCAGTCCGGCAATCCGTCTACTTCCATTTCCAGTTTTACCATACCTAGCGAACGGTTATTGAATACGATGATTTTTATGGGAAGTTTATATTGCACTACTGTTTCCAGGTCACCCAGTGTCATGGACAGTCCTCCGTCACCACAAAGTGCGATCACTTGCCTGTCCGGACAAGCCAATGCCGCTCCGATGGCCTGTGGCAATGCGTTTGCCATAGAACCATGATTGAAGGATCCCAGCATGTGACGCTTTCCGGTTGCTTGCAGATAGCGGGCACCCCATACACACGTCATGCCCGTATCTACCGTATAGATGGCGTCGTCGGAGGAAATATTATTAATTTCGGACATTACATATTCCGGATGGATCTGGTCCATTTTGCCTTTGTCTTCCGTATATGCCGCCAGGTCCTTCTTAACCCCTTCATAACGTTTCAGTTGTTTCCGTAAGAAAGAGTCATTCTTCTTTTGTTGCAACATAGGCAGCAGGGCACGGAGTGTAGAACGTACATCTCCGCAAAGCCCGAGATCCACTTTGGCGCGTCGTCCCAGTCTTTCGGGCTTAATGTCTACCTGGACGATTTTGATATCGTCGGGTAGAAAAGCAGAGTAAGGGAAATCGGTGCCCAACATGACAAGTACTTCCGCTTCATGCATGCTGTAATAGCCCGAGGGCATGCCCAGCAGGCCAGTCATCCCTACTTCATAAGGATTGTCATATTGTACTTCCATTTTTCCTTTAAAAGTGTATGCTACAGGAGCATTTAAGGTTTCAGACATCCGGATGATTTCTTCATGTGCCCCTTTGCAGCCTATGCCGCAAAACAAAAGTGATACGTTCGTAATGATTGAGCATCCCTGCCAGCCGTATCAGGTCTTCTTCTGCCGGACAGACAGACGAGGCAAGCGGATAAATCTGTTCCGAGGACTCTACCTTGACTGCCGGTTTCTTTGCCAGGTCGCCGGGAAGTCCGACTACGGCTACTCCTTTCCGGGTGGTTGCCGTCTGGAGGGCCGATTGCAGCATACGGGGAAACTGCTCGGGAGTAGTAGCCACTTCATTGTAAAAGCTACAATCGTTGAATAGCTTGACGGTATTGGTTTCCTGGAAATATTCGGTTCCGAACTCTCCTGTCGGAATAGTGGAAGCGATGGCTATCACAGGTGCTCCCGAGCGATGCGCATCGTAAAGTCCGTTAATTAAGTGGACATGCCCCGGACCACTGCTACCCGCACAACATCCCGGTAGTCCGGTCAGTTGCGCTTCTGCACCTGCGGCATACGCACCGGTTTCTTCGTGGCGGACATGAATCCACTTCATTGCCTCATTTTGCCTCACGGCCTCGTTTACTTCGTTCAGGCTGTCGCCTGTCACTGCATAAATTCTTCTGACGCCTGCCTCAATCAGCGTATCGACAAGCTGTTCTGCTACCTTCTTTGCCATATTTATCGTTAAGTTTAGGTGATTTGATGTTGCAATAACAGGTAGTTGTGATAAAAAGTTGTATATTTAACGTATGCTAATATCCTTGATAGATGGGTATATAAGACGAATTTTATGTTAAAAATATCGTATGTGATATGTTTTTAGTGTCTTTGTAATAACAATGCGTGCATAATTTTGTTAACTTTCACCGCGTAAATAGTAACTTTATGTGTTTTAACCTTTAAACTTTTTTGTATCAAATGGATAAAAAATGAAATCGGCTTGAATGCCGGAAAAGTTTGGCAATTGTTGAGTAACAATGACAAATGGAGTTATGGTAACTTGAAAAAGAAATCCGGACTGAAGGACAAGGATTTGGGGGCAGCTCTGGGTTGGTTGGCCAGAGAAGATAAGATTGAGTTTGAACAGGAAGAGGAAGAACTCTATGTTTACCTCTGTGTAAATGTTTATATTGGGTAGATGATGCTGCTTATTATGACAAAGAAATCCCGGAACAGTCCATTTGAAGTGTACCCCAAAAGTCAGATACGAATATTGGGGGACACATCAATTGCCGGCATTACATTCCGGGGATTATTTTTTATTTCTCTTTCTTTTTCGCTGCAAAGTTCTGTTCTATCAGGAAAGAGGCCACTAATCCTGCTCCTCCGAAAAGAAGGGTACACGAACCGTAGATGACCCCAACCATCTCGCGGGTATACCCTCTGTCGAGTCTGTCGAGATCGTAGGGAGAAAAACTGACATAGCTCAAGATAAATCCGACCAGTAGCCCTAAGCCTACTCCCAGCAATAAGCAACCGCCTTTCAGGGCTCCGAATGATAGTTGGGGACGATTAAAGTCGGGCAGACAGATTTTTCCGTTTAGCTCAAGATCGGTTTGAGACATTTTCTCTCCTAACTTTTCAATAAGCGTGATGCGTTCGCGTCTGCACGCAAAGAGTTCGAACAATTTGTAAATACCTAAAGTAATGATGCCTACAATTAAAGGGGCTGTAATAAAATCCATCATGATCGTATGTTTTTAAGTGAATAATTTCGTTCTTTGCACTGTTTGACGCAGCAGGCTGCGGAAAGGTTACAAAGAAAAAAATATTTTTGGGCTGTAACCTTTCAGATTTGTCAGCGTCTAACCGGATATCATGGTACAGAACGACGAAACACAATATATAGCACGGATACTGGATGGAGATACAGAATGTTTTTCTGCATTTCTCGATCGTTACAGCCGTCCGCTTTATGTGCTGATTGTACAAATAGTCGGTTGTTCCGAAGATGCGGAAGAGTTGGTCCAGGATGTATTCCTGAAAGCTTTCCGGTGTCTGGGTAGTTATAGAGGGGAGTGCCGTTTCTCTACCTGGCTTTATCGGATTGCTTATACCACGGCCGTATCTGCCACACGCAAGAAAAAGCAGGAGTTCCTTTATATAGAAGAGAACACGATCAACAACGTGCCCGATGAAAAAAGCTGACGATATACTTTATCCTACTGATGATGAAGAGCGGACAGCGAGGTTGATTCAGGCTATCGATTTACTGAATGTCGAGGAAAAAGCCTTGATTACACTTTTCTATTATGAAGAAAAGTCGATAGAAGAGATAGGAGAGGTGCTGAAACTTTCGCCGGGAAATGTGAAGGTAAAGTTGCATCGTACCCGCAAAAAAAGATTTATGTATTGATGAACGGAAAGGAGTGATGATGGAAACAAATAAGAAGCATACGGAAAATGCGTTGAAACAGGCCCTCCAAAGGAGGCAGCCCGGCAGATTGCCGTCCAATTTTAATTATCGGATGATGGAGCAGATCCGTCTGGAAGCGGAAAAACAACAGAAGCGGAAGGAGAGGGTCATGCTGTGCGGCATGATTGCGGGTATATTGCTATTGTTGGGAGTGGGAGTATATACGCTTGTTTTCAAATTGGAATTCAATTTCAAGGAGTACTTGTCCGGTATGGATTTTTCTCATGCTGATTCTTCCCTGTTGGCTTTCTATAGCTATATTGCAACGTTGGTCCTGTTGTTGCTCGGATTGGATTACTGGCTTCGTAAGAAGAAGTTTCATTCCTGAACAGTCTTTGGGGGCACTCTGTGGTGAAATCCTTTCTTTTTCTGCGAATAATTTTCTTCCTTTGCAGAATAATTTATCTTTAACACACTATGAGAAGTTTTGCCTCTGATAATAATTCGGGTGTGCATCCTGCCATTATGGAAGCCCTGACACGGGCTAACCGGGATCATGCCTTGGGCTATGGCGACGATTTGTGGACAGAAGAAGCTGTCCGGAAAATTAAAGAAACGTTTGTAGCCGATTGTGAGCCACTGTTTGTTTTCAATGGAACAGGCAGCAATGTCATTGCCCTGCAATTGATGACTCGTCCTTACAACTCTATCCTTTGTGCCGAAACTGCGCACATTTATGTGGATGAATGTGGCTCTCCGGTGAAGATGACCGGTTGTCAGATCCGTCCTATCGCCACTCCCGACGGAAAACTGACTCCGCAACTGATCACACCCTATCTGCATGGCTTTGCCGACCAGCATCATTCCCAGCCGGGGGCCATTTATCTTTCGGAATGTACGGAACTGGGTACTATTTATACACCCGACGAATTGAAAGCCATCACTTCGTTGGCCCATCAATACGGTATGTGGGTACATATGGACGGTGCGCGCATCGCCAATGCTTGTGCTTCGCTGGGGCTTTCATTGCGAGCGCTGACTGTGGATTGTGGTATCGATGTGCTTAGTTTCGGTGGAACCAAGAACGGGCTGATGATGGGAGAGTGTGTGATCGTATTCGATGATTCGTTGAAGTCGGAAGCGCGTTTCATACGCAAGCAATCGGCTCAGTTGGCATCCAAAATGCGTTATCTATCCTGTCAGTTCACTGCCTATCTGACAGACGAACTGTGGCTGAAAAACGCAACCCATGCCAATGCTATGGCAAAGCGTCTTGCCGATGCCCTGGAACAGGTTCCCGGCGTACGTTTCACTCAGAAGGTGGAAAGCAACCAGTTGTTCCTGACTATGCCCCGTGCCGAAACAGATCGCATGCTGCAAACTTATTTCTTCTATTTCTGGAATGAGGAAGCCGACGAAATACGTCTGGTCACTTCATTTGATACAACGGAAGAAGATATCGATACGTTTATCCGTATACTGAAAAATTAGTTTTATATCCAATAGGGGCAGATGCTCATCACATAGGGTAACACAGAGTCTCACAGAGGGAAAAATAATAGAAATTAAAACTCTGTGGGACTCTGTGTTACTCCGTGGTGAACAATCTTTTTTATTCCTTCCTTATCTTAGATTCTTTCAGGAACAGTTCGATATTATACATCGGGAAGTTCTCGTCCAGCAATTTGCCGTCCCGATCCAACAATACGTAACGGGGAATGCCATTAAAATGGAATAGTTCCCTCAGATAGTTATAGTCGCTTTGTGGAAGGCGGAAGATGGTTTCCTCTTTCAGATGCTTCTCCACATAGTTTTCGTAAGCTTTTTCAGGTGAGTCCTGATTACTGGTGACAAAGATAAACTTGATATCGGGACTGTTGCGGTAGTCTTTTCTCAAATCAGCATGTTGTTCGATGCTGGCACGGCAAGGACCGCAAGACGTTGCCCAAAAGTCGATAATTACAAATTTTCCCAGATAAGGTGCTGTCAGTTTACGGATAATGTCCGTACCTTTTCCTGCCGGAAGTTCTTGTGGCTTGTTCCCCTGTACGGGATAAACCTGACGGTACATACGTTCGGCTTCTGCTACCAGGAATGGGTCGTGCAGATATCCCTTCAGTGTGTCCAGCAGGGCAAAAAGCCTTCTTCTCGTTCTCAAGTGTTTTGGCTAGGAACGGATAGGAACGTGTCAGGATAAGTTCGCCGACTACCGGGAAGGGCATTCCTGTTGTGTCCTGCAATATCTCCTTTTTTTTCCTCCAGCTTTCTGCATATTTCTCCATCCGATCGTCCGTCCCATTCTTTATTTGCCAGCTTGCCGGGAGAAAAGGGTTCATAAATTCAATGCGGTTGATAAAGGTGGAGAAGTTGTTGCAACCGATGCTGCGGACATCATTCAACGGCATTGCTTTCAGGAAGTCATAATAGTCCGGGGTTTCCTTTATTTTCAATATCGTGTTGGTCGTATCTTTACGGGCATCCATGTCTCTCATCAGGATAAACTCCAAGAGCCAGGCGCCGTAATTTATCATCACATCGTTCTTCAGCATTTGCATCGCTTCGGGTTGTAGTGTTTTCGATTGCTCCAGCGAGTCGACCCGATGCATCCACAACTTGTACATCGGTTCCTGCTGTGTTTTGAATTCAGAGGGTGTCAGCGTTTTGCATGCATTCTGTATGATGTGATAGTCTTTTGAGAACAGCGGTTCACAAGGCATCAGTTCCTGATTTATGCTGCTTGAAGGTCCCATGTACAGAGTTTCTGTCAACATAGGTTTCAGTCTCCTCTGGCGTAGATAGTCCAGATGGTCTTCCCAATTGATATAAAGCATCAGTGTCTCGCCCGGCCTGATATAGAACGTCATCCAGTTGTTGCCCATAGAGAGGTGATGTACTCCGGGATAATTGACGACGAAGTCCGATTCAAAGCGTCCGTCCGGATGGATGGTGACTACGGCGGGAGTGCCTTCATTAGTTATGTGATTGTCCGTATAAATCAGTACGGTAGTGAATCCCAGTTTGGGACTGTAGCCATCCAGGAATCCGCGTATGTGAACCGTGTCTTTCCGGAAGAAGGCTGTTTGTGGGGCTGTGGCTGCTGTTGTTGCCGCATAATTTCTTTGTGGACGCCCGGCACGGATATACTTATTGGCTTTTCCCCCGTTTTTTCCGATACATAGGTTGCCGTCTTTTTCCTGTGTTATTTCAAGCAGGCACTGTTCGCCTGTTTCGTCTTTTAAGTTCAGTTTGAATTTTTTTCCCTGTTTCCGGCAAAGATCATATTTCCAGAAACGGTTGTCCATAATGGCTAGTGAATCATAAATTCCGATGTCCCATCCGTTTTGGGCATCGGCTTGCTGCCAGTTGCCGTGAATCTTGCGGAGGGAGGCCTGTTCTTTGGTTTCCTGAGGTTTCACCAGCAAGATGCCGTAAGTATTGGTTTCCGAATTCAGGTTGTCGTCCATCCAGTCTATCCGGGTAGTGCCTTCGGGCAAGGGAGGATAGGTGATGACACAATCGTCCTCTATGATACCGGAGGCGGGAGTCGTCACCTGTTCGCCAAATTTACGTCCTTCTATGCGCAGGGGATACAGTTGCTTTTTGCTTTCGGGAGCGTAAATGTAAGTCAGGCTGTCCAGACTGGTCCACCATTGCGGGCGGAACACAGTCCGTATCGTCAGTCGGGTTTCTGTTGGCGAGAGTTCTATTTTCGAGATGGTGTGTATACTTCCCTGACGTGTTTCGAAAGGGGGATTTTCAATCACTGTCTGTGCTGTGATGTAGCTGCTTCCCAAAAGTAGCAGTAAGAAGAGTAGTTTGCTTTTCATATATGTATCGTTAAAGTTGAGACTGTAAAGATAAAGATTTGTCGGTAAAAACCTTACGGAACGTTACTTTATCTTTGTCCGGAAGATAGATTCTTGTACTTGGGAAGGCAGGGAATACCAGTTGTGCAACTGGTGCATGACGAGTTGTGCAACTGGTAGTGCCCGAGTTGCACAACTCGTATGCTGCCGGATGGGTAACTCGTCGTACTGATGTTCCGAAGGAGTGGAACTTGCCTTGGCAAGAAGGCATAATAAAGGTCCGGACCTTCGCAGGGGCGGACCTCAGGTTATACAAACCACGCTCTCCTTGGGGGGGGAGACGGGTCATTTACTGAAAACAATCGGATTGATTGTCTACCTTAAATACCTATTATGATAGCTTTCTTAACTAACCTTTATCTTATTGTAATGCTAAGTGGGGCTGTCTTTAATATCCGGTGTAGTGCAGCCGGCATCACGGAAGCATTGTTTAAGGTTGGGGAATGTGTTAAGCTGTATGATACAAATAAAGCGGATTTAATTTACTTAAGGAATAGCAGGGAGCTTTTATTAGTTGACATTATAGGTTATTTACAAGTTTTTGGGATTGAGCCATACGGTCTCATACCTTGGATTTTGAACATTTTCTGTTTATTAAGTGTTAAATGGAGGCAATAAAAGATAAAAGAGAATGTAATATGATTGTAACAAGGCGGGATGAAACTACTTTTGCAAATTGAGTTTTCTAAAGAGGGAACAATATATGAGACCTAAACACAAAAACTGGCTATTACTGGGATGCTTCTCCATCGTGTGGACTGCATCTTTGGCACAAGGAGAGAATCACAACGACAGCCTCTCACCGATTACGCATATTCCTGTGATAGAGGACTCTGCTTCTGTATCCGTCACTGCTGATTCTGTCGCGGTGAAACGTAGTTTCTTCAAGAAATTCCTGGACTACTTCAATGATGCCAACAAGGAGAAGAAGAACAAAAAGTTTGACTTCAGTGTGATCGGTGGCCCGCATTATTCCAGTGACACCAAACTCGGACTGGGCTTGGTAGCCGCCGGACTATACCGTACCGACCGTGCCGATACACTGCTTCCTCTCTCTACTGTTTCGCTGTATGGCGATGTGTCCACTGTCGGGTTCTATCTGCTCGGTGTACGCGGAAGTCATATATTTCCGAAAGACAAGTACCGGCTCAATTATAACCTTTATTTCTATTCTTTCCCCAGTTTGTATTGGGGCGTCGGCTACCGGAATGCGGTGAATGACGAGAATGAAAAAGCAGTTACAAGCGCTTTCAGGCACAGGTAAAGGTTGACTTTATGTTCCGGATGGCAAAAAACTTCTATCTGGGGCCTATGGCAAGTTTCGACTATATCGATGGGAGGAATTTTGAGAAACCCGAGCTTTGGCAAGGGATGGATGCCCGCACCTCCAATGTCAGTGCGGGACTTTCTCTGGTGTACGACTCGAGAGATTTCCTGACGAATGCCTATAAAGGATATTATCTGCGCATAGACCAGCGTTTCAGTCCGGCATTTCTGGGGAATGACTACGCTTTCAGTAGTACGGAACTGACCACCAGTTACTATCGCCGGGTGTGGAAAGGCGGAATACTTGCCGGACAATTCCATACCCTGCTGACCTACGGCAATCCGCCTTGGGGGCTGATGGCTACCTTGGGAAGTTCGTACTCCATGCGTGGCTATTATGAAGGCCGTTATCGCGATAAGAATGTGGTGGACATGCAGGTGGAACTCCGCCAGCACGTATGGAAACGGAACGGAGTAGCCGTCTGGGTGGGAGCCGGAAATGTTTTCCCCGACTTTTCCTCATTCAAAGTGAAACATATACTTCCCAACTATGGCTTTGGCTATCGGTGGGAGTTTAAGAAGAGAGTAAATGTACGATTGGATTTAGGGTTTGGAAAAGGCCAGACCGGATTTATATTTAATATCAATGAAGCTTTTTAATAGTATAAAAAAATGGTTCGGTAATCAGGAGAATTTGTTCTACCTGTTCCTGTTTGTGCTGATAGTGCCCAACGTTGTATTGTGTTTCACCGAACCTTTGCCGCTTGTAGCCAAGATTGCCAATGTCCTGTTGCCATTGGGGTGTTATTATCTGATTATGACCCTTTCCAGGAATTGTGGAAAGATGCTCTGGATTTTATTCCTTTTCGTATTCTTCGGGCCTTTCAGATCGTGTTGCTCTATCTGTTCGGGCAGTCCATCATTGCGGTGGATATGTTCCTGAACCTGGCGACTACCAATTCTTCCGAAGCCATGGAGTTACTCGACAACCTGTTGCCGGCTTTGATTACGATTGTGATCCTGTACATCCCGGCCCTGATACTGGGGATGATCTCCATTGTCCGTAAGCGTATGCTTTCTGTCCGCTTTATCCGCAGGGAACGGAGACGTGCGTGGGTTGTGCTGGGTGCAGGTCTGGTATCGTTGGGAGCGGCCTTCCTGTTGGATAAGAAGTACGAGATGACTTCCGATTTATATCCGGTCAATGTGAGCTATAACGTAGTGCTTGCCGTGGAGCGGAATGCGGACTCTCGATTATGAAGAGACTTCGAAGGATTTCACTTTCAATGCCGCCGCCACGCATCCGGCAGAAGACCGGGAGATTTACGTACTGGTAGTGGGAGAGACTTCCCGTGCGCTCAATTGGTCGTTGTACGGTTATGATCGTGAGACAAATCCCAAACTGTCGGAGGTATCCGGCCTGACGGCTTTTACGAATGTGCTGACCCAATCGAATACAACTCATAAAGAGTGTTCCGATGCTCATGTCTGCCGTTTCGGCAGAGAATTTCGATTCCATCTATCATCAGAAAGGAATTATTACCGCTTTCAAAGAAGCAGGTTTCAAGACAGCTTTCTTCTCCAATCAGCGTTACAACAACTCTTTTATCGACTTCTTTGGAAAAGAAGCCGATCACTATGACTTCATCAAGGAAGATTCGTTGACTGCCGGTCAGAATCTTTCGGATGATTATCTGCTGGCATTGGTGCAAGAGGAACTTGCGAAAGGAAACCGCAAACAGTTTATCGTGTTGCACACCTACGGGTCACACTTCAACTATCGGGAACGTTATCCTGCCGAAGCTGCCTTTTTCCAACCCGACAGTCCTGCCGATGCCGAATTTAAGTATCGGGATAATCTGATTAATGCCTATGACAATTCCATCCGTTATACCGACGATTTTCTGTCAAGACTGATCGGCCTGCTGCAGCAACAGGATGCCGGGGCGGCTATGCTCTATACTTCGGATCATGGAGAAGATATTTTTGACGACCATCGTCATCTCTTCCTGCATGCGTCTCCCGTGCCTTCCTACTATCAGTTGCATGTACCGTTCATTGTCTGGACTTCGGACACCTATCGGGAGAAGTATCCTGAGCATATGGACGCTTTACAGAAGAATCGTCACAAATCTGTTGCTTCGAACCGGGTGGTGTTCCATTCGGTACTCGATCTGGCCGGGGTGACCACCACCTATGTAAACGATTCATTATCGGTGGCCAGTCCGTCCTATACAGAGTTCCCCGTTTTTACCTGAACGACCACAACGAGCCGCGTTCGTACGATGACATCGGGTTACGTAAAGAGGACTTTGAGATGTTCGGAAAGATGGGGATACGTTGAAAATGCCGGGCTAACGTGCAATCCGGCAAGGAGCAGGATTCACTACAGATTACACGGATTTATACAAAACGATTTTTAATCGATTGATAACCAATAATATTTATCTGTGTAATCTGTAGTGAATACGAGTTGTGACACATTTACATTTGCCGCATGGTTTGATTTCGGGAGATACCTTGGGATAGATAAGTGTCAGCATCTCGAAACTTTGCTTCCTTTCGGTACTTTTGTTGTGTTTTGTGTTGAAAGTAGGAGAATAATATCTATATTTACTGTCGATTCATCACAACATGCAATTATGACAATCCAACTACTATTGGTGACGGAGTAACAGACTGTCTGTGGCTTTATGTATTATCCCTGCTTTTGTTTCTGACCGTTTGCTTCCTGCTCTATCAGAACTTCCTGCTTCGTAAGTCGGCTTCGGCTGATGACGACTATCGTCGTTTCCTGTTTGATATTTTAGATAATCTCCCGTTTCCTATCATGGTGAAAGATATTCAGGAACAATTCAAGTATACCTACTGGAATAAAAGAATCCGAGTTACAGTCGGGCATCAGCCGCAAAGATGCCGTCGGCTTCTCCGATGTCGATATCTTTGGTGAAGAAAGGGGGGAAGCAGTACCGGAAGATAGATGAGGATCTTGTCAGGGCCGGAATACCTTATAAGGCGGAAGAGAGGTATGTCACTGCTGACGGAAAAGTGCACGATACACTTGTGATGAAGTCGATCATATCTTCGGGTAAATTGGGTAAATGGCTGTTGGTGGCCCGTTGGGAAATCACCCAGCTGAAAATGTACGAAAGAGAACTGCTGGCTGCCAAAGAGCAGTTGGAAGGAGCCGTATGTAAGCAAAAACTGGCTTTGAGAAGCATTGATTTCGGATTGATTTATATCGACCGGAACTATCTGGTGCAATGGGAAGAGACCGGTAATATTAAAAATCTAGTTTCCGGACGCCATTATACTCCCGGCACTGTTTGCTACCGGACTACGGGGCAGGGAACCCAACCGTGCGGGAAATGTGCTTTTCGGGAGGCTATCGGTACCGGTAAGATCGTGAGACACATCACCCATGTGGATCATGTGGACTTTGAGATCACCGCCACCCCCGTTTATGATGATACGGGAAACGAAATTATCGGCGGACTGCTACGCTTTGAAGATATTACTGAGAAACTGAAAGTAGAACGTATGTTGCAGGAAGCCAAAGAGAAGGCCGAAGAGTCCAATCGGCTGAAGTCGGCGTTCCTTGCCAATATGAGCCATGAAATACGTACGCCGCTCAATGCCATCATCGGTTTCTCCGATCTGATTTGCCAGACGGACGATGCTGAAGAAAAAGAGGAGTATATCCGGATTGTCACTTCGAACAATGAGCTTTTACTGCAATTGATAGATGACATTCTCGACCTGTCGAAAATAGAAGCGGGGACAATGGATTTCTCTTATGCCCCGACGGATATCAATGAACTGATGGAAGACATCTGTTTACAGATGCAGCAGAAGAATCAACGCCCGGAGGTGCAGATCATGTTTACTGAAAAAGAACCCGGTTGCGTAATCAATACCGACCGTTTGCGCTTGTCACAGGTCATCATGAATTTGATGAACAATGCAATGAAGTTCACTTCCGAAGGTTCCATTACTTTGGGCTATCGGCTGACCAGGCAAAAGGACGAACTTTATTTCTTTGTAAAGGATACAGGTATCGGCATCCCTGCCGATCAGGCGGGAAAGGTTTTCGAGCGTTTTGTCAAACTGAATACTTTTATCAAAGGTACCGGACTGGGACTTGCCATCTGCCGGGTGATTATCGAACGGTTGGGAGGAACGATCGGAGTGGAGACTCGGGAAGGAAAGGGTTCCTGCTTCTGGTTCCGTCTTCCTGTCAGAGAGGATATGCTGCTCGAAAGCCCTGTCCGTTGAATTTGATTCACCACTCTCTTGAAGTATTTGCCGGATGGACCTGAAGGTCTGTTTTGATCTGGCCCGGTATTGTTGTCAAGGATATGTTCTTGTTTTGTGAGGAGTATAGCCGGGCTATGTGACGAATACAAACGGTGGAACAGACCGAAAGGAAACTCAAGGCGGACCGATAAAGCTCCAATGAAATTTTATTCAGGTAAAATCTAAATAGGCTCTTAATTTGTGCTAAAATTTGAACCTAAAACTCAGGTTGGCGTGTTGTTTGTATACACTTAATATAGAGGTTTAAATATATAAAAACATGGCTTATATAGATTATTACAAGATTCTCGGAGTTGACAAAAATGCTTCTCAGGATGATATTAAAAAGGCTTTCCGTAAATTGGCCCGTAAATATCATCCGGACCTGAATCCTAATGACCCAAGCGCTAAGGATAAGTTTCAGGAGATTAATGAAGCTAACGAAGTATTGAGCGATCCGGAGAAAAGGAAAAAGTACGACGAATACGGCGAACATTGGAAACATGCGGACGAATTCGAAGCGCAGAAGAAGGCGCGGCAGCATGCCGGTGGAGGCGGAGGAGGATTCTCCGGCTTTGGCGGAGACGGCGGTTCCTATTGGTACTCGTCCGATGGAGAGGGGTTTTCGGGTGGTGATGCCGGAGGATTCTCGGACTTCTTTGAATCTATGTTCGGACATAGAGGAGGAGGCGGACGAGGCAATGCAGGCTTCCGAGGACAAGATTTTAATGCAGAATTGCACCTGTCTCTTCGCGATGCGGCCCGGACCCACAAACAGGTGTTGAATGTGAATGGCAAACAGGTTCGTATTACGATACCGGCCGGTGTAGCCGACGGACAGGTGATTAAGTTGAAGGGATACGGAGGCGAAGGCATCAACGGTGGCCCTGCAGGAGACCTGTATATCACTTTCAAGATAGCCGAAGACTCTGTATTCAAGCGTCTTGGAGACGACCTGTATGTGGATGTGGAGATGGATCTTTATACTGCCGTACTGGGTGGTGAGAAGGTGATCGATACACTGGAAGGTAAAGTGAAACTGAAGATAAAGCCCGAAACCCAGAATGGAACGAAAGTGCGCCTGAAAGGTAAAGGTTTTCCCGTTTATAAAAAAGAAGGACAGTTTGGCGACTTGATCATCACTTATTCAGTCAAGATACCTACCAATCTGACAGATAGGCAGAAAGAACTGTTCAGAGAGTTACAACAGAGTATGAACTAATAATGAAAGAGCACTATGCAGACCGAATTAATAATTGTCAGTGAATACTGTCACAAATGTCATATTGAGCCTTCATTTATCGACCTGTTAGAGGAAGGTGGCTTGATTGAGGTACGCACCGAGGGAGGCGAGCACTATCTGCTTGCGTCGCAACTTCCGGATGTGGAACGATACAGCCGTATGTATTATGACCTGTCCATCAATATGGAAGGTATCGATGCCATTCATCATTTGCTGGAAAGGATGGAAATCATGCGAAGGGAAATCAGTTCGCTCCGGAACCAGCTTATTGTCTTTAAGAGAGAAGGCATTATGGAGGATTGGTGAAAAGATTGTTTCATGTGTTGAAATACTGAGGTCCCGATGGTTTCGGCCGGAGCCTCTATATCATATAAACAGAGCCTTTATCAAGGGCGGACAGAGTGTCTGTTCCGCCCTGATAAAGGCTCTGTTTTTTATGCTTGCCTGTGCTTATTCAGCCAGGATAGTCAGTTCGGCACCCGAAGCATAGTCTTGTCCGCGTTGTTCGCTCAAGGCGGTGAAGCGGATATAACGGGCTTTCACAGGTTTATCGAACATTACTTTCTTCTCTTTCAGGTCTCTTGCGAAAGTACCTTTCAGGATAGGTTCACCCCATTCTTTACCGTCCATACTTACGTGGATGGTATAGTCTTTCACATTACCGTTGCTGCTGTCCTGACGGGGCAGGTAAGTGAAACCTTTGATTGTTTTCACTTCGCCGGCATCCAGGTCTACCCAATGCGGGTGTTTAGCCACCGTTACAGAGAACATGGTGTGCCAGATGGTATTCGGATCACCGTCTGTCAGGTTCTTGGCTTCGCCTCCGTCCGATTCTTCGCTACTTGCGTAGATTACTTCTGTCTGGATGCTTTCGATCTTGTCGAATGTCATGCTTGCCTTGATGAAAGGTGCATCTTTGAACCAGGCAGTCACCGTACCGCCATTGCGTAGTGCGATCGGTTCGGTATAAGTTTTGGATTTACTCTTATCTACTGTATAAAGGATAACGGCGTCTTTTTTCTGTGATGATACAGATACCACACCGGCACGGTTGCGGGTTATGGACAACGGCATCTCTCCGGCGGGGCTACATTGGCTGTTACAGTCAGGTCTTTACCTGCGGGGCGGATAATGAAACCTGTGTTGTGATGGCTGGCGAAGACACGGTCTTGCTCCAACGGGCCGCCTTGACCGCAGCTGTTACCACCCAGGCCGGTTACGGCTGCATCCAGGTGAAGATAAGTATCACCGGCTTTCGGTAACTGATACGGATGTGAAGCCAGAATCAGGTCGAGTGCAGAGTAAGGCAGAGCCGAAGCCGACAAACGGTCGGTAGCTATAAACACGGCACCGTTGCCTGCATTGTTGGTCAGGGCACACCAGCGTACGTCTTCGTGATTACCCATATCTTGCGGTTTGGGGAAGTTGACGAACTCTCCGGCAACCGTATTCTTATGTTGCTCGATGAACTGTCCTACTTTACGGTCGGCGTAGTTGTCGATAGGACCGCGTCCGTAGTAAGTAAAGTTGGCATATTGCTGAGGCACACGTACCATGTATCCCAGACGAGGCAATACGAGACTCGGCTGATTGGAGGTGATGCTTGCTTCCAGTTCGATAGAACCGTCTTTGTAGACTGTCCATACCTGGTTGGTAGTAAACTTGAAGTCACTGCTGCCGAACTTCTTGTCTGTCAGTTCCTCAATCTTGTTCTTGCCCGAGCTTGTTCCACCCAGAATCTTGGCTGCATTAGGAGCCTGAGACTGTACTGTGAATGACAATACGACTGTACCATCTTCTTTGGTAGTCATATTGAACCCGGTAGCTGAATGCTTCAGGTTGTGCAAACCATTATCAAACCACTGAGAATAGAACCAGTTATCATTATTGGTGAAAGCACGGAGCGCATCCAGCTTCGGACCGTTGCCGTCAGTAATCACCTTCTCGTTTCCGTATGTCAGGCTGTAGATAGTACCTGTCTTGATATCGAACTGAGCTGTGTAACCATTGCCTTTGATGGTAATGATATCGCTCGCTTTAGTCATCATCACTTCCGGTTTGTCGCCCTCGGCTGCTACGGTGGCGATAGAAGGACGTGCGGTAGCCTCTTTCACAAGTATCTGTTCTTCTGCTTGTGCGAAGTTCTTGTCAGCCCAAGGCATGTTGTCTTTCAGCAGGAATTGAATCTTCACGAAATATTCCGAATCGGCTTTCAGCTTACTGAACTGATAAGGAACAGTGATCTGCGTACGGGTACGCGGAGCTACTTCGCCTATGCTCAATAGGCCCGATTGTGCTTCTTTGCCGTTTTCGTAGAGTGACCATTTCACATCATAGTCCGAAAGGTTCTTGAAGTAATACTTGTTGAACACTTCAAACCGGCCTTTTTCTACATCGATAGCCTTCACGTCGATGTGCTGGTATACCTTTTTCACTTCATAATACTGAGGTTTCGGTTCCAGATCGCCGAATACGATACCGTTCATAACGAATTGACCGTCGTTCGGAGTATCGCCGAAATCACCGCCATAAGCCAGGTAGCGTTCACCGGTTTTCTTGTCATAGTTGTACATCGATTGGTCTACCCAGTCCCAGATTGCGCCGCCGCAGAAGAAGTTGGTCGATTCGATAGCTTCCCAGTAGTCCACCAGGTTGCCGCAGGCGTTACCCATAGAGTGAGCATATTCCGAAACGTGGAACGGATATTTGATGTCATAGTTGCCTTTCACAGCACCGCGCATCCAGCCGATGGAAGGATACTGGTTGGAACCCATATCGACGATATCGTTGTTACGTTCATACTGAACAGGGCGTGAGAGGTCGAATGCTTTCAGTGCATCGTAAGCTGCTACGAAGTTCTTTCCCGGTCCGGCTTCGTTGCCTAATGACCAGATGACAATCGAAGGATTGTTTACGTTGGCATGAACCATTTCCATCACACGGGCTACATGGGCGTTTTTTCCATTCTACCGGATGAGACAGGGAAGCGGCTCCGTAATAATACTCGTGAGATTCGATGTTGGCTTCATCTTCCAGGTAGAGGCCGTATTTGTTGCACAGATAGTACCAGTACGGATCGTCCGGATAGTGGGAGTTACGTACGTGATTGATGTTGGCACGTTTCATCAGCATAACCTCTTTCTCCATCATTTCACGGGTGATGGCATGTCCCACAGCCGGATTTGATTCGTGGCGGTTGACACCTTTCAGTTTTACGGTTTTGCCGTTTACGTAGTAATAGCGGCCTGCCAGTCCGAATTCGTCAGCAGAAGCAGGAGTATCTTTGATTTCCACTTTGCGGAAACCTACGGTAGTCGAAACGGTTTCTATTGTTTTGCCTTTCTTGTCTTTCAGTTCTGCAACGAGTGTGTAGAGGTGGGGGAATTCAGCCGACCATTTGTTGGGGGACTGTACGTTCATGATCGCTTTTTCCGCTTCTACGGTTTCGTTCGGGTTCACTAGATTCACAGTGGCCGAAGCAACGGCATTGGCAACCGGAGTGTTTTCATCCGAGTACAGTTTATTAGCATATAGTGTATACGCCATCTGGTATCCTTTGGCTGCTTTCTTGCCAAAGTTGCGGATGTCGGCGCTGATGGCCAACGAACCGTTGGTGTATGTCTCGTCCAGGTCGGGGATTACCACGAGGTCACGTACCTGTACTTTCGGAGTAGAGTAGAGAGCTACGGTACGGAAGATACCCGGTAAGCGGAACATATCCTGTGCTTCGAGGAACGAGCCGTCTGAACTGCGGTATACTTCGGCAGCAACGGTGTTCTTTCCTTTTTGCAGATAGGGGGTGATATTGAAACTGGCCGTATTGCGTGAGTTTTTTGAGAAACCTACGTACTGGCCGTTGATCCAGAGGTAGAAGAAAGAGTCCACACCGTCGAAGTTGATAAATACTTCACGACCGTCCCAATCTTGGGGGATGTCGAAGTCGCGACGGTAGGAACCCACTTCGTTACGGTATTTATAAGTAGTCCAGTTAGTGGGAGGAGTACGCATCACACCTCCGCGCCAGTCGTCTACTTTCACTTTGTGCATGAAAATGACAGGTTGGTTCACATAGATAGGTACTCCGTATTTCAGGCTACCATCTTTCTGGATACCATAGATATTCCAGCTTGAAGGGACGGGAATGTTGTCCCAGCCCGAAACATCGAAAGTAGTCTGATAAAAATCTTTGGGGCGAGAATCCGGATCGGGTGCCCAATTGAATTTCCAGTCACCATTCAGTGACAACCAGTATTTACTGTTCTCCGGTAACACTTTGCGTGCGCTTTCCACATCCTGGAAGGAAAAGAACCAGGCTCGTGGTTGTTCTTTGTTGAGTGCAATGTTCTCCGGTGATTCCCATTCATTGCCCACCGGGGCTTTTTCCGAGGCATACTTAAATCCCTCTAAAGGTCGTTGACCGGCAAAGCAGAGCGTAACCATGCTGCATAGTATCAGACCTAACGTGATTTTCCGCATAATTGTTTTTCTTTTAATAGATTATTTACTGAAGTTTTTCGTGTCATATTGAGCCGTAATCCGGTATCTCTTTAATTTTGTTGCAATATTCGTAAAAACCAGCCACATAGCCAAATCATTTGACATTAATTGGGTATTTTCGGAGGATAAAATGCCTTGTTGCCCTCCCGTAATGCAAAAAGAAAAGGGATCCGGTCGTCCGAATCCCTTTTTTAGTATTGGAGTAAACTCTTTACTTTCTGTAGTAAGCCAGATCGTCTTTATCGAATTTGCGGATAAAGTTGATATGTTTTTCTACTTCAGCTTCTGCATAGCGTACATATACTTGAGCCGATTCAGAGAACAGATCGCTCTTTGAAGCGTCCTGTACCATCAGGTGACCCATGATGATGTGAGCTGCCATTTCTACGAGGCGGCGTGCACAGAAGTCGAGCAGTTCTGATCTTTTGCCTCTGTGATTTGAGTCACACAAGCCGCGTATTTGCTTGCCATGCTTTTCAGACGGTTCTGTAAGCCTTCCAGTTCGGGAGCTACCGGCATATTCTCGTATTCCTGGATACGGGCCAGGTAAGCGCCGGTCGTTACATAACGGATGGCGGCCACAACCTGCAACTGAGTGGTACCCTCGTAAATGGAAGTGATACGTGAATCACGGTAGATACGTTCGCAGGCATAATCTTTCATAAAGCCCGAACCGCCGTGAATCTGAATACAGTCGTAAGCGTTCTGGTTGGCAAACTCACTGCCCATGCCTTTGCCCAGCGGGGTGAAGGCGTCAGCCAGTTTAGCGAATGTTTTCTGTTCGGCACGTTCTTCCGGAGTCAGTTTGCGCTCCTTGGCAATGTCGTCCAGTGCTTTGTAAACGTCTACGAAACGGGCTGTCTCGTACAACAGTGAACGGGAAGCATCCAGTTTGGCTTTCATCAGAGAAAGTATTTCGGCCACGGCGGGGAATTCGATGATTGCCTTACCGAACTGTTTACGATCTTTGGCATAAGCCAGACCTTCATTGTAGGCAGCCTGCGACAGTCCTACGGACTGAGCGGCGATACCCAGACGGGCACCGTTCATCAACGCCATTACATATTTAATCAAACCGAGCTTGCGGTCACCGCAAAGTTCGGCTTTTGCATTCTTATATACCAATTCGCAGGTAGGAGAGCCTTTGATACCCATTTTGTTCTCAATACGGCGTACGTTTACTCCACCATTGCGCTTGTCGTAGATGAACATGGAAAGACCGCGTCCGTCGTGTGTTCCTTCTTCCGAACGTGCCAGTACGAGGTGAATATCCGCGTCACCGTTTGTGATGAAGCGTTTCACACCGTTCAGATACCAGCATTGGTCTTTTTCACTGTAAGTGGCTTTCAACATGACAGACTGGAGATCGGAACCTGCATCCGGTTCCGTCAGGTCCATTGACATGGTTTCACCCTGGCATACGCGGGTGATATAACGTTGCTTCTGTTCTTCGTTGGCAAATTCGTAAATGGTTTCAGCACAATCCTGCAATCCCCACAGGTTCTCGAAACCGGCATCACTGCGGCTCACGATATCGGCAGCCATAATGTACGGGTGATCGGGAAGTTTCAAGCCTCCAAAACGGCGGGGGCATAGCCATGCCCATCAGCCCCTGCTTTGCGGCAGGCATCCAGGTTACGGGTAGTCCCGCTGGCATAGGTCACACGATTGTCGGCGCAGACCGGGCCTTCATGATCGACACCTTCTGCATTGGGAGCGATGATGTCACCACAGATTTCTCCTACAATTTCCAGCACTTTGTCGTAGCTGTCCATTGCGTCTTCGAAGTCTACCGGAGCATAGTCGAATTTATCTTTATCAGCATAGTTGCGCTCTTTCAGCTCAACAATTCTCTTCATCAACGGATGGTTCAAGTGATGCTTGAGTTCCGGAGTATCTAAATAAAAGTTAGCCATTTCTTACTTACTGTTTTGTTTATAATACTTAATCATCTTCGGTACAACTTCTTCGATGGTTCCGTTGATTACATAGTCTGCAATCGTATTGATCGGAGCTGACGGATCGTTGTTGATAGAGATGATGATACCGCTTTCCTGCATACCGGCGATGTGCTGAATCTGTCCGGAGATACCGCAGGCAATATAGAGTTTGGGACGTACCGTAACACCGGTCTGTCCGATCTGGCGGTCGTGCTCAACGAAACCTGCGTCTACGGCTGCACGGCTGGCACCTACTTCTGCGTTTAATACCTTTGCAAGATCAAACAGCAAGTTGAAGTTTTCTTTCGAACCTACACCATAACCACCGGCGATGATGATGGGAGAACCCTTCAGGTTGTTCTTTGCTTTTTCTACATGACGTTCGATGACTTTCACTACGTAATCGGTGTCGGCTACATATTTCTTCACATCATGATGGATTACTTCACCTTTGTAGTCTGCTGCCAGAATGGCTTTTTTCATCACTCCTTCGCGAACGGTTGCCATTTGAGGACGGTGTTCGGGGTTGACAATGGTAGCAACGATGTTGCCACCGAATGCAGGACGAATCTGATAAACAGGTTCTTGTAGACCTTGCCTCCTTTCTTATCTTCGTGATCGCCTATTTCCAATGATGTACAGTCGGCTGTCAGACCACTGGTCAGGGCTGAGGATACGCGCGGACCGAGATCACGACCGATAACGGTTGCACCCATCAGGCAGATTTGCGGTTGTTCTTCTTTGAACAGATTGACCAGGATTGAAGGCATGTGGGGAGTGAAGTATAAGGATAGAGTCCTTCACCGTCGAATACATGGAGTTTGTCTACTCCGTACGGGAGGATCTGTTTTTCAATATCTTTAAGTCGGTTCCGGCAACGACTGCTTCGAGCTGGCAACCCAACTGATTGGCTAACGAGCGTCCTTTTGTCAGAAGTTCGAGGCTTACGTCTGCGACGATGCCGTCTTCTATTTCGCAATATACAAATAAGTTATTCATATCTTTTCTCTCCTCTTATCCAATAGTGTGGTTCTCCAACAGTTCAACAATCAGTTCTTCCACTTCACGGTCGCTGCCGCTGATGGTTTTACTCTCTTTCGCTTGGAACACGATGTTCTGGATCGCTTTTACCTTTGTCGGCGAACCGCTGAGGCCGCATTGTTTCAGATCACCGTTTACGTCTGCTACGCTCCATTCCACCAGATTCAGGTAGTCACGGGTGTCGTACAGATCGGTGTAGTCCAGGTTACCCTGTTGCTTCTCGGTAATGGTTTTGGCGTGTTTGTACTTCTGAACCAGTTTAGCATTGCGCGGGCGGCAGGGAGCTGCACTTCCGTTGACAGTGATAACGATGGGCAAGGGTCCTTCTACTGTTTCCACACCGCCGTCGATGTGGCGTTTTACGGTGATGCTTCCGTCACCTACTTTCAGGATCTCTTCCGCATACGTAATCTGAGTCAGTCCCAGCTTTTCTGCAACCTGCGGTCCTACCTGTGCCGTATCTCCATCGATAGCCTGACGACCGCCGATGATGATGTCATATTCACCTATTTTCTTGATGGCTGTTGCCAGAGCGTACGAAGTAGCCAGCGTATCAGCACCGGCAAAAGCACGGTCTGTGCGCGTGATTTCTCAAAGTTCACGCGAAGTTTGTCCGTAGTGACAGTCTCAAAACGAAGCAAACGTTTATAACCGATTGTAGTAGTCTCTTCATTCAGTTTCACAGGCAGCCACTCCCCTTCCTTATTATATTCCACCACAAAGGACTGTACACGCTGTCCCAACGGAATGTATTCCTGCAACAGCATACGGTTTACCTTCTGCGGGGCCGGCCATTCAAACTCGATAACAGCCGATGTGACGCTATCCTCCGTAGCCCAATATGTATCATACTCTCCATCCGTCACCGCCTTTGCCGTATATTTTCCACCCCGTTCATTGGAAACTACCGGAAGAACACCTTTCAACAGATTGTTTGCCAACTGTTTCTGTACATTCTTATAAAAATCAACAGCATTCGCCGAATCTGTAGGGTGAATCAATCCATCCCGGTTTACGGGGAAATTAAGCAATAAAGTCGCATTATGCCCCACACTGCGGTAATAAAGGTCTGTCAATTGCTCCACCGTCTTCACCCGGTCGTCCTCCTCCGGATGATAAAACCAGCCCGGACGGATAGACACATCACACTCGGCAGCCGTCCACTGATTGCCGTCCGCATGACCGTATTGCAGTTCCCTATACTTAGGATATCCCGGATAAACCTCTCCGGCACGCAAGAAAGACCAGTTTGTCGCTCCGGCAAATCCATTCTCGTTACCTACCCAGCGGCATCCGGGACCGCCATCCGAGAATACAACAGCCTGCGGCTGAAACTTGTCAATCATTTCATAGGCACGCGCATAGTCATAGTAAGTCTTCCGGTCTATGGTACGGGAATCTT
>VOFI01002030.1_pt1 | contig 47323 bp, 68 predicted proteins | sample 5384131 | NCBI WGS metagenome assembly VOFI01 (sample SAMN12384728, study PRJNA508395) | human gut metagenome | isolation source: healthy gut H | host: Homo sapiens
AGACGCCTTACCGCCTCGCGGCGGCGGGTTTTCCATAGCTCGCCCCCGAACCGTACTTACACCTCTCGATGTATACGGCTCTCTATTTATCCACCCTACGAATTTGTGATTGTTTTGTAGCAGTCCTCGCACACAATCAGCGTCTTGCGGCGCTTTTTCAACATAAATTGTTCCCAGGGCTCGTTGCCGGAAAGACTTTTCAGGTTCTTCACCTGGTAAATCATAACCGGGAGTTCATTTTTACAGCACAGCTCACAGTATCCGGTCATAAATCTGGCAATGACTTCCTTGGGTCGGATGGAGTATCTATAGTCCGGCGTTGTGTCCATGTCTAATTTAGACGGCGCACTTTTCCGGAAACCGTTATGGTAGAACTCGGCCCGTTTTATCCCGTGTTTTGTTTCGTATTCTATGCCAAATATGCGGTCTCTCGTATATTTCTTCTTGACTTTCGCTGCGGAGCACCGCATTTTCCTTGCGATAGTCTTATACATGCTGTACTCCATGACATAGCAAAACTTGTTCAGGACAGATACATTCCGTGCCAGACGATAATAGTTGTAGATACCCCGGATTTCTCCGTTGAATTGTGCGAGGATTTCAATAGGTTCTTTGTTTTGCAAGCCGTTCCTTGCCACAGGCATCCAAATTTCTTTCCCCGTGCCATCCTTTTGTATATTAAGCGCCCTATACTCTTGCAGTTTACCCATCCATTTTTCCTTTGGAAGCAGGAGGACAACGCGCCCATTATAGGCTCGCTTTACGCCGCCCTTTGTCTTTTTGACCGCCTGATTCTTGCTGATGGTGATGTCGTATCCCAGGAATCTTGCCTTGTCATGTCCGTGGGTAATCAGGGTTTTCTCAGGCGACATGGTGAGGTTCAATTCCTGTTTCAGAAATTCACTGACGGCGGTCTTGATTTGTTCGGCGTCCGCTTTATTTCCAATCACGCCAATTAGAAAATCATCGGCGTAACGGACATATAGAACTCTGCGATAGTTGGGGTCCATTGGCTCCCGACTGGGGGTAGATAGCAGGATTGCCTGTAATTTCTTCTGCATGACTTTGGCGTCTTTCCGTTCTTCTTCGCTCATGGTGTTCCATTTTTTGGCGTTTCGTTCTCTGGTTCGCGCATAGTGGTGGTTGGCATTGACATAGTCGTTGCTGAACCGCCGCTTGTCGCCCTTGCCGAATTGCGCCCGGAGCTTTTCCATGAACAGGTCCAGCTCGTTCATATAGATATTCGCCAAGAGTGGACTTACCCCCGGAGCCCTGCGGCGTGCCACTGTAGGTCTGGTGCTTCATCCAGTCCTCCAGATACCCGGCCCGGAGCAGCTTCCAAATCAGGTCTATGAAAGCCTCGTCCTTTATCCTTCGTTTCAGAATGTTGACCAGGATGTGGTGGTCGATGTTGTCGAAACACCCTTTGATGTCGCCCTCCACAAACCAGCTGACGCCGGTGAAGGTTTTCTGTATCTGCGACAGGGCGGTATGACAGCTTTTTCCGGGCCGAAAACCATGAGATGTGCTTTGAAAGGTCGGTTCATAGATGCTTTCTAAAATCATGCGAACGGCTTCTTGTACCAGTTTGTCGTCTGCCGCCGGGATACCCAGCGGGCGCAGCCCGTTTCCACTTTTCTTGGGGATGTACTGCCTCCTGGCGGGGTGGGGTTGATAACTGCGGTCCCGCAGTTTTTTAATCAGGGACTCAATTCGCTTCAGGCTCATACCGCTGAGGGTAGCGCCATCTGCTCCAGCCGTCGTACTCCCCTTGTTCGCATATATCGGTGAACAGCTCAATGGCCAGCGCCACGTCCCGCGCTTCCGGCTCCGGCTGGCGGAGCAGTTCGGCGTGGAAATCCTGCAGGGTGGGCACCGCGCCGGTGTAGCCCCTGCGGATGTACTCCCGATAGCACTGGGCCGTGCAGCGGTCGATGATGGACTTCTCCTTGGCGGAGAGCTTGCCGGATCCCATAAGTTGCTCACACAGAGACAGAAGAAACTCGGACTTGAGCACCACCGGGTTCTCCCCGTCGCCGTAGCCCTGCTCCATATCCATGGCGTTGATGTGGTTGGGCGAGGTGGCGGACACCTCGATCACCTCGCCGCCCAGCCCCTCAATGAGTGGCCGGTACTCGCTCTCCGGGTCGATGACGATGATGTCGTCCGGCGCCCCGCCGTCACCATTCTCCGCCGCCAGGGCCAGCGCCACCAGCTCACGCTTGGCGGTGAAGGACTTGCCGGAGCCGGAGACGCCCAGGACAAACCCGTTGCCGTTGAGCAGCTCCTTCCGGTTGGCCAGGATGAGGTTCCGGCTGATGGTATTCTGACCGTAGTACACGCCGCCCTGGTGGAGGATCTCCTGGGCCTTGAACGGCATGAGGACGGCCAGCGCCTCGGTGGTAAGGGTGCGGAGGGCATCGATGCGGCGCAGGCCCAAGGGCAGCGCCGTCACCAGCCCCTCCGCCTGCTGCCAGTTGAGGGTGGAGAGCTGACACAGGTGCTTGCGGGCAATGGACTGGAGGGCCTCCGTGTCGCTGTCCAGCTCCTTCTTGGTGTCTGCCAGATGCACCAGAGTCACTACCGCGAACAGCATCCGCTGGTCGCGGGTGGTCAGGTCGTCCAGCATCTCACGGGTCTCCTTCCGCTGCTGCTCCAGGTCATATGGTACAATGGCGGAGAAGTTGTTGTTGCTGTTCTGCCGGCGCTGCCAGTTGGTCACATTGGTTTCCACGCCCAGCAGCCGGTTCTGCATCTCACGCACCGCCTCGTCCGTGGGGACGGGGATCACATCGATGGACAGCATGAGCGTCCGGTTTAGCTCCGTCAACTCATTGATCATGGAGTCCTTGATGTAGGAGGCGTACTCCTTGAGGAACAGGACCCGGCCGAACTTGTTACCCATGACGAAGTGGTCCTTCTTGAACTCCATGCTGTCCGGGCAGATGGCATCCTTATAGGAGGCCCCCTTCCGCATGCTGTCCTTGAGGTCAAAGTGAAATTCGGTTTCCTCACCTACCCGGTAGAAGTCATGGAGGACCCGCAGACGCTCGATGGCGTCCAGTTCCTCGCTGTGGGAGTCCAGCTTATTGAGCCGGCTGGTGACGTCGCCGATGACACGGTCAAAAAAGGTCCTGGCCTCATCTACATTTTTCTTGTGGGTGGATACGGTGATGTACCGCTCCTGGGCCACGCTGTTGGATGCGTCGGTGACCTTGTCCATGAGCATGGTGTTGTATTCGGCCCGGTATCCGTCCAGAAAATCCCCGCGGGGCGGAAGAAGGATGGTTTCCTCGAAGTTCTGGCGGTTGACCCGCTTGTTGTTGATGGTGATCTTGGTGGTGGACCCGGCATCCAGCGCGTTGAGCAACTCGGAGTAGTTCAGGAACATCGCCGTCTTGTCCTCTTTGGATGCGATGGCGTAGTTGATATCCGAAAAGCGGATGCACTTGGAGAACTTACTCCCAAACTGAAAAATCCCATCCGGCCAGATACGGCGGATGGGGATGGCGTCCTGTACGGATTTTGGCACGGTAAATTGTTCCTTGTCCTGCCTTAATGTATTTTGCAGGGTTTTAATCAATCTTCAGGGCCTCCTTCATACTCGAACGCTCCATGAGTTTCGCGTACAGATTGTCCGATTTGAAGACGAGCCGGTGAGGATATATAAATTCCGTGCGGATATAAGCAAGTAGAAACCGCTCCAGCGTCATGCCGTTATACTGGAAAAATCCGCCGAGAGCGAACGGGAAAGCGCACAGGACGCAGACCCATCCGATCTCGGCGGTCGCCAGCACAGAGCGCAGGCCAAAATACACGCCTACGGCAACAGCGACGGCCAGCAGCGCAAAGATGAGCTGGCGGAGCGACAGCCCGAAAAACAGGCTCTCCTGATAGTTTCGGACCTCTTTGTTGATGCGTACCTCGATTGGATTTCACCTCCGTTTCCGTTCCTGGACTTTTGGCAGACAGGAGTTGCCATGTCCGCCGGGGTATGCTAACATCAAAGTGAAAAAATAGCGAGAGGGGTGTACCCATGTTATATGCATATATTTTCCTGGGAGCCGGGATCCTGATCCTGTCCATCCTGTTCCGCCTGGCCGCGGTGTTCCGTCTGACCATCCCGCTGCTGTACGCGCTGGTGGTACCGACGCTGCTGAGCGACTGGTACTACGCCCACTACACGCTGGCCAATGTAATATGGTACGTCCTGCTGGCGGTGACGGTTCTGTCCTGGGTGTACTCCCTGGTGCGGAAACTCTCCGCCATCATGGAGCGGCGCCGGCGCGAGAAAGAAAAAGAGGAAATTTTGATCCAGCGGGTGCGCGAGGCCGGCCGCAACGGCGGCGGTATCGTCCATATCGATGACCTGCAGGATTAACCAAGGCCCATCAGCTCCCGCACCAGACGGTCGCTCATCTTGATAGCGCCCACCAGGACCAGCATGTTGAAAATCAATCCCCGATATAGTTCCAAACGATAGTAGCGGCAGCCATGGTGTCATCCGCAATGGCCGGCGGCGCCGCGGCAAATTGGGAAAAGATAATACAGGACAATACAATCACACAGCCCTCCAGGCAGATGGCGGTGTAGCTTTTCATAAAGGCCACGCCGATGCTGCTGGAGGGCTGCCCCGCGAAGCTGGCCAGGGGGATGGGCGCGATGGCCGTCGCCATATAGAGTTTGAAAAAGCGGGAATAGACGGTCAAAATCATGACCAGCGACAAAACCCAGATAAACAGGGATCCCAGGAGCGTTACCGCCCACAGCGGGATACTCTCCAGAAAGCCCACGTCCTCGATGATGGTCACCATCTCGTCTGGCAGTGCCGTGTCGGACATGGCCGTGAGGCCGGAGGCATCCATGATGGTGGACACCGCCCCCTGAGCGATGCTGAACAGGGTCATCATCAGTTCCAGACCGTAGGTGACGGCCCCCTGCGCCAGCGCGAACCGCACAAAGGTCTTGACCGCCACCTCCGGGCGCTTGAGTTCCGTAAAGCTGCCGCAGGTCTTGACCACGCCGGCGACGAAAAACAGTACCAACAGAGCGTAGCCGATGGCTCTCAGCGCGTCATGGATGTTGAGAATGACGTCCCAGATCCCGCCGCCTTTGAATTCTTCCGGCGACGTGGAGATGAGCGTCCAAATCTCGGTGAGTTTTTCATTCCAGGTAGCAAGGGCTGAATTCAGGTTGTCAACGATCCAGTTTCCACTTCCCATTGTGCATCACCTCCGTGTGGGAAGGGTGCGGGAGGACGCCGTGTGCGCCCTCCCGCTTTGCCCACTCAGCCGGTGATGAGGGTGAGGATCTCCTTGGTAAACGTGATCACAATGCCGCCCGCGATGGTGAGCATGCCGTTGGCGCGCTGGGAGGGGTCGTGGCTCTTGAGGGAGAGGCCCACCTGGAGGATGCCGTAACCCAGCAGGATGAGGCCGATGGCCCGGATGAGGGAAAAGATGAAGTCGCTCAGATTCGTAACAACCGCCAGCGGATCGTCCGCCGCGAAGGCAGGACAGACGGTCATGACCGCGACCAGCACAAAGCAGGAAAGCATGGCGTAAATGCGCTTGACCCGCTTTTCGAATTTATGATTCATGCTGCATTCTCCTTGTTTTCATTGGCGTCATCGGTGGAAAATGCCGCAAACAATTCATGTCCAGAGATCACCGATGCTTGGTTTTGCCCGTGGTGGATATAGGGTGGCCCGCCGGCCAGCGAAGTCTGACGGACCGCGGGGTGTTTCATCAAATCGTATTTCATATTGCCGGACGGCGACGCTGTCCGGTTTTTCCCGTTCCATAGCGCTGAACAGCAGATCCAGCGGTGAGACGTGGTCCTCGTCGTCCTCTTTTTACCTCGGCGTATTCCAGTACCCGCATGACCATGGAGAAATTCTGTTCATACTCCGGGGCCTCCTGGAACAGCATGAGGATGATGGCCTGGAGGAGCGCCGTCTCGGCCTTGGTCCAAAATGGGTCGGACTCATGGCTGTTCTTGGGTGTTGTGGCTTGAATGAGGTTATTGACAAGCCGCAGGGCATCCTTCTCATCCCGGATATAGCGGAAGGGGTTGTATCCGTCCGACTGCTCCAGGTTAACGAGGTTCAGCACCCGCACATCATAGCCCTGGCTTTTAAGGTAGCCGCCGGTGGCGGTGAGCACCTCCATTTTGGGGTCGGTGATTACATAGTTGGTGTTGGCCTCCAAAATGTTAGGCAGCACATAGCTGCGGGTCTTGGCCGCGCCGCTGCCGCCGATGACCAGTACGTTGAGGGACCGGCGGTGCTTGTGGGTATCCAGCCCCAAACGGACATTTTTTGTCAGGGGCTTATTCTGCTTTTGACAGAACATGGCGTTGACCTGTTTGGGGGACGCCCACTGGGCGGAGCCGTGTTCCTCGCCGTCGCGGGTACGGCCCTGGGTGGTGCGGTAGAGGCAGATGCCTATGATGTACGCGCCGGTGCAGGCGAGGATGCTCATCAGGCTGTGTTCCGTCCAGCGGATCTTCAAAGGAGTCTGCAGGGCCGCGGTCAGGTTCGTCAGCAGCTCCGGCAGGCCGTTCCCGAGGGACTGGGCAATCAGGAGAGCGGCCCAGACCACGGGGATGTAGAGAAACAGATACGGGAGAAGCCCTCCCGATCTGCCCGGTTGATTCAGCGGCATTCACCTCCAAATGAAAAACAGGGGGCGCACCGCAGTAGTGCGCCCCGTAGGCTGATGGGATGTATGCCCGTTTGATCAGTCCTGTTCGAAGGGATACAGGATGTCCACGCCGAGGGTATGCATTCGGTCCTCATACCGCAGGAGGCCCCGCAGGTCATGGCCCCGGTAGATCCGATCCCGTTTACAGGAAAGGATATAATCCATTTTCTTTTCCGCAGCCTGCTGCTCCAGGAACTGAAGGCCGGGCCTCCGGAGATCCCGCCCGCTCATATAATCCTTGTATACGCCGGCGATCTGCATGCTGTTTACTTCTGCAAATTGGCGCAGGTAAGTGTCCTGCCCGCTGATGCCGATCTCGTCTGCTGCCGGATTGTTCGTGTTCACCCGGAGATACAGCCAGCAGCGTTTCCCTCGCAGCTGCGCTTTGGGCGGCAGGCTCCCGTGCGCAAACAGCCTTTTCAGCAGTGCCATATCCTCCGGGAGCAGGAATCCTGCGCTGCCGGTGCGTCCTCTGTAGTAGTAAACGACTTTCATGGTATCTGGCCTCCTTCACTTTTTCAGTAACGCAACCATACCTGAACCGGCCCAGAATATCCAGCACTTTCCCCGAACAGCACCCAATTATCTGGTCTTGGTACGCGTCTTGGTTTTCTGCCTGGCCGGGGCACGCTGACGCAGTTCCTCCAACCGTGTGCGATAGTCCTGCAGGCGACCCTCAACGGAGGGCCGATCCTCACTCGTCATCCTCGCCGCGCTCCTGGCGTGCGTAGGCGAGCTGATGTCTGTATCGCGCAAGCCGCGTCCCGACCGGGAATCTTTTTTTGGCGTTCCAGGTTCCTTCTCCGGTTGCCGCTCCCGTTCCGGCTGCTCCTTCCGGGGGAACTCCGGTTGCTGGTACATCATCTTCTGGAACACCAAATTGGCCCGTTCCACCTCTGTGGCCGGCATGACAACATCTACCATGCTTTTGGGGTCATTGGGATCTCTGGAGTTTTGGATGGCCGCATAGAGCAATTTCGGTTCCCGCGCCTTGAGCCTGAACTCCCGGTATTCCTCCTGCGTCATGGGAAACACCCGCAGATCCCGCGTCTGCTGCAGCATTTTGCCCATGCGGATCTTGCCGCTGATCTTCTTGTGGTTTTTCGCCAGCGCCAGCGATATGGCCAAAAGATTTTTCACTGCCGAACCGGTCAGCCGAACTGCGACCTCACCACCAGAGAGCATCATGCGGACCAGTTGGTCCGCAGCTTCACCGCCTCCGATATTCATCTCGTTCCACCTCCTTTGCCGTGGCCTCGGCCACATGGATGTCGTGTTCCATCTGGGGCCGGTTTCGCTCAATGGTGTCACACATGGAAATTTCTTTCCGTGCCTGCCGGATCTCCCGGTTGACGTCCGCCAACTGTCGGTATAGTTCAGCCTTTTCCGCCAGCAACTGCTCCCTGGGGATCCCGCACCGCTCCAGCGTGGAGACGGCGTCCATGTAGCGGGTAAAGGGTTCCTCCATGCCGGGCATGCCGGACTCATAGCAGTCCTCGCCGGGGCGAGGGCCTCTGCGTCGGAGAGGGCGTCGTAGAGCGCCCGCCGTTTCTTCTTCCGCACATTGAGGATGGTGCGCTGTTTCATCAGGCTGGCCAGCGTTTCCTCTGTGCGGGCGCGGACGGCACTCAAATCCTCCGCCGTAGTAATACCATGCGCCCGCAGGAAGGCGAACTGCTCCTTGTAACTCTCGAACTTCATGATCTCCCGTCTGAGATGGGGCGTCATCCTCGGCGGGTACTGCCGCTGCCCGGCCTTGCCCAGCAGATAGAGGTAGTGGACATACAGGGCCATGAATCCGGTGTACTTTGGGATGCCTGCGGTACGGCTGGTACCGCGGCCGGTAGATGATGGCGGGGCGCGTACCTGCGGCAATGGCATCCAGATTCCCTCCAATGGCGGCGCGGATGCCGTCCTCGGTGAACAGCGGGTTTTTTCGGCCCGGTACCATGAACCGATCTTGGCCCCGCAGACGGAAACCGAGGCGATTCCCATGCTTGATCTCATATCCCTTATGCTCCATGATGAGGAAGAAGTGGCCGATATCGTTGGCGTCCTCTATGGCCTCCCGCAGATCCGCCTCCAGCATGGCCCGGAAGGTGGGCTGGCCCCTGCTCTGCCGCAGCCACTCGATGTAACTGACCGCCTTTTCTGCCTTTCCCTCCATGATGACGGACAGGCCATGTTCCCGGCACAGCCGGTCTGAGATGGCGCGGATCTGGCTGTAGTAACTGCGGGCATTGCTGTGGTACTTCTCGCCGGTATCCGCATTCACGGAATTGAAGATGGTATGGGCATGGATGTGCTCCTTGTCCACATGGACGCCGATGACCGCCTGGTAGCCGGGCAGATGCTCTGCCGCGAACTCCCTGGCGATCTCCAGCGCCAGCTCCGGGGTGACCTCGCCGGGCTTGAAGGACTGGATGATGTGATAATACTGGACGCCGTCTGTTTTGCCCATTGCACGTTTCGTATCCAGCATCTGCCTGCATGCGTGGCCGGGATCGCAATTCAGATAGGCTGTAAGAATCTGTTCGTTAGTCTTATCGCCATTGAGCACATAGTGGATGCCGACATCCAGACGACCTTTCCTGGCAAGAACTTTTGTAACAGCCATTTACTTTTTTCGCCACTTGGTACATGAGTTCATAGACACGATCCAGCATATACAGCCCGTGTTTGGCATCGTCCGGTTTGGCAATTCCAGCATTGACACTGCGGGCGATTTGATTGATATTGTTGCCGATATGATGGATCTCCGTGCGGAGGGCTTTGATCTCCTGAGAAGGGAGCGCGCGAACCTCCGCCCCCAGAATGAGGCGCCGGAGGTAGGCGGTTTTGGAAAGGCCGCAACATCGGGCGCTGTTCTCCAGCAGCGTTTTTTCCTCTTGGGACAGCCGTAGGCAAATCTCGTATTTCTTCTGCATGCTCACTCCTTCCACGGCTCACAGCCGGCAATTTTTCCGCCTGCAGGCGGCATTGGGGCCAGGGGGATCCCCCTGCAAGCGCGCAAAAGATATCTTTGCGCTATGCTTGCGCCATCGCCGCCGAAGGCGGCGGTGGCCGCCGCCGCAGGGCGCGGCCATTTTCAAGCGGTAGGTGGATTTCAATTCCCTCTCCTGCGGAAAAGAAAAATGCTCACCGCTCATGGGCCTTGAAGTCCAGGTTATCCCGCGGGACGCCGGCCAGATCCAGTTCGCGCTTGTCCCGCACATACGCCGCATAGCGGGCGTAGGTGTAACCTTCGCTGTCAACGAGGATGCCGTCCTGCCGCCTGCGGGCGGTGACCAGCAGGCAGCGGAAGCGGCCGGACTTCTCACTGTACCCGGTAAGGTGGGTCCTGGCGGCGATGAAAGGGGTCTCGGCCAGCAGATCCGCTTGAAAGCGGCGGTATTTGGATTCCGACAGGATAATCTCCCGCACCACTGTAAAGGCGCGGTCTTGATGATCGGGGTGTCGTTTTGCAAATCAGCAACAGAAGCCGCCTTTCTGAAAAATCGTGCTTGCTGCTCTTTTGCTATGGTGCAGACCTCCCTTCAATGGCAGGGCGTGTCATTGGACGTCCTTGCCGTCCACGGTTGAAAAGCAAGGGCGTGTCATTGGACGTCCTCCAGCGCCTGACGGATCCGGCCTCTGGCCAGTGCGGCATAGGCGTCCGTGACCTCGATGCCGGTGGCGGAGTAGCCCTCCAGCACAGCGGCCAGCACCGTGGTGCCGCTGCCGGCAAAGGGGTCCAGGATCCGTCCGCCCGGCTCGGTGATCTTCACGATGTCCCGCATAAGCTGCAGGGGCTTTTCTGTCAGGTGGATGCGATCCTGCGGGTTCCCGTATTTGAATACACCGGGCAGGCAGGGCACGGGACGGCTAATGGGCATGTCCCCGTTGGATCCCCAGACGATGTACTCCGCCTGCTGGCGGAAGCGTCCTTTCTGGGGCCGGCTGTTGCCCTTGTCCCAGACGGCGGTGCCACGCCAGATCCAACCAGCCCACTGGAGGGCGTCCGTAGCTGCGGGGAGCTGCCGCCAGTCGATGAACATACACACCGGGGCGCCGGGCTTACAGATTTTTCTGGCGTCGTACAGCCACTCCGCCGCCCAGCGCGTCCAGGACCGCTGGTCCTTGGCGTCGCCGTCAAAGGGCGGCGGGGCATGGTCGCCCATGTTGGAGTATTTCTTGGCCGTGGACTTGTTCTTTTCCGCCTGGGTGCGCCCGCCGGATGCGTAGGGCGGGTCTGTGATCACCGCGTCGAAGGTCCCAAGCGCAAAGCCGGACAGCACCTTCAGCGCGTCGCCTTGGATGATTTCCCACTGGGGGTTATCGCTCATAGGCAGGTTTCTCCTTCTTCTTATTCTTTTGGGGTGTTTGCAGTACAGGTTCCTGATATTCTTCCAAATGCACTGTTCCGCCTTTTTCCGTTATGATTGCAGGCCGGTGGACCCGCTGGCCGAGATCCAGCAGTGTTCCTTCGATGGCATCCGCTACTTCGCCTATATAATGCATATCCCAGGGAAATTCATCTTCCGTCTTGTTGAGGAAGGTGAGGATCGTTTGGTAAACGGTATTGTCAATCGCATCTAACTGCTCGATCTGCCTGCCTGATAATTCGATCTCCAGTTCTTCTGGCGGAATGTTGTCCACCATCACATCATCGCTCCTTCCCTTGCTTGGTTCGCCGGCGCGGGGGCTTTCCCAGCTCCTTCTGGTCTGTCAGGACAGGGATCCCCAGCCTCTCGGCGTGGTTGATCTCCGCCCACATGCCCTCCGTCCAGACGGGGCCGTAGACATTGACCTGCTGGCAGGACTCCACCAACCGCAGGCCCATCTCCCGTGCCGCCTGATCCTGTGCCGGGTTTTCCGGGTCGGCAATGGGCGGAAACATCAAATGGGGGCAGATGGGCACGTTGCCCTCCGCGAACACCTCCCGCGCTTTTTCTCTGGCGAAGGCGATATTTTTCTCTACCTCGCCACGGAGCGGGGCGCAGATGTAGACGAGTCTTGGGCCATCCTGCCGGCGCTCCGTCACACGATCCCGGAACACTCCCAGGTACTCGCTCACAGCCTGCCGCATGGCGGAATAGTCCGCCGCGGTTGGGCGGAAGGCATACCACTCCACTTTCCCGCTATCTTCCCAGATATGCGGCGCTACGCCATTACGGAAGTTGGGGTTGCCCGGCACCTGCTTGACGCCGAGGACATCCTTCAGCCGGAGGCGGAGCTTATCTACTACGCCGTCTGTGCGGTTCAGCACCGTAACGCTGATGGCGTCATAGTGGTCCGCATAGCCGGATGTCACAAACTGCACACGGGCACGGAGATCCTTTCCCAGCGTTCCCAAACAGGCCCGGCCTGTAAACTTGGGGCTGCCGATCACCGTGCCGTCTGCAAACAGTTTCCGAAGTTCCTGTTCGTAAAATGTCATCTCGCCGGCCCATCCTTGGTGCGTTTTGTTTTGGATGGGTCCTCATGGTACTCATAGGTGCTTTTATCCGCAGAGAGATAGAGGTCAAAGTCTGCAAGGTCGATCCCCATGATATCCGACGCCAGTTCATACGCCTCTCTGGATCCGGGTTCCGGGATGTTTGCATCGATCATTTCTCCGTTTTTGTATACAGCCTCTCCCACATTGCTCCCGATGTCCTCGTCTGCCCAGCAGTAGGAGATAGTCTGATCCGGGTACTTTCTCGAAAGGGCCTCCAAAATTGTCGGGACGCTGCTCCAGGCAGTAAAGAACTCCAGGGTATCATCATCCTTACCCAGTTCCACACAGGAATACGCATTCCATTTGGTTCCCCAATTTTTATTACACCACTCGTACCAGGTGGGGGAACCGTACTGCTGAATATTCTCATACGCCTGTTTCCCAAGCGCCCATTCCTCCGGATGTTCTTTTTGGAAAGCTTCCGCGCCGGCTTTGTCACCAGTTATAAACCGGCGATATGCGTCAAGGCCGTTGGTTGTCCTGGTTCCGGATTCAATGTCTAAGGCTTTTGGCATAGGGATGAGTTTGTTAAAATCGATGCTCCCGTAAACACCATCCTTCTGGCGCAGATCCCGCAGCATTTGATGGAAAGCGGCGACCTGCTCCGGCTGATCTCCAAATGAGATCAAATTTGTGATATGATTTGGCATGAAACCTCCCTTCACCGCTATGCGGCGTTTTTCCATAGGCTGAGTTGTTCATCTTCACGCCGAAAACCTGCGTCAATTTCCGAAAATGTCATAGTCCGATTGAACTTCTCGCTGACCTTCCGGCAGGGCCTGCAGTTCCAGCATCCTGGCCCACAGATCCGGGTGGTGGTCATAGAGATGGCGGAGTTCCCGTCGCCTGGCGTTGGGGCAGAACCAGCAGCCGCCCCTGTCGGTGAAGTCATAGACAGGCGAAAGCAGCCCCGCCTCCCGGCAGAGCTGCTTTGCGTCCTGTTCCGTATAGCCGTATTTGTCCAGCAGGGAGACACGGCGCCCACCCAGCCGGAGCAGCCGCTCCTGCTCATCCCTGGCGATGCCGATGTATTGGACCGTGTCCGGCGGGAGGCTTCTCTGGTACCGCAAAATCGGTTTCAGTTTGCAGTCCCGCTGGACGGCGCATCGCCCACAGATGGGAAAGGAGCGGAGCAGGCCCTTTTTCGGCCCGCGGGTGATCCGCCCGGTGAACAGCCCCACATAGGTCTGCAGCCCACGAAGAATGCGGATCTTTACGCCCATGCGCTCCAGTGCGGGGATGGCCGTGCCATAGATGAAGTCCCGGTGCTCCGGCACCTCGCCGGAGATATGGCTGTCAAACATAACTTCGCAGTACACCGCCTCATCCAACGGTTCCCCGTAACGGAGCGCCAGCAGGATGGTGGCGATGCTGTCCTTTCCAAAGGAACAGGATGCTATATGTTTCAGCCGCCATCATCTCCGTGATCCAACTGCGCACACAGCTCCGCAAACTTTCCGGCCTGACCGGTCTGCTCCCACGGCAGGTTTGCCCTGGTAAAGTGGCCATAGTTGCAGGCGTCCGCAAAAATCGGCTGGTTCAACTGCAGGGTATGGATCATACCTGCGGGCGTGAGGTCAAAGAAACAGCGGACCGCCTGTTCCAGCAGTTCGTCCGGTATGTGCCGGTGAGGTGGGTATCTACATCCACAGCCACCGGCTCAGCCCGTCCGATGGCATAGGCCAGGGCGACCGTGCATTTCTCCGCGAGGCCGGCGGCCACAATGTTCTTTGCGATGCAGCGGGCCATGTAGGCGCCGCTGCGGTCCACCTTGGTCCCGTCCTTGCCGGACAGCGCGCCACCGCCGTGGGGGCGCCAGCCCTCCATAGGTGTCCACCATCAGCTTGCGGCCGGTCAGCCCGGTGTCCGCCTCGATCCCGCCCAGCACAAAGCGGCCAGAGGGATTGATGAGGATCTCCGTATCCTCATCCGCGGGGAAGATGCGGAGGGCGGGCTGAATGACAAACTCCAGCAGTTCCTCCCGCAGCCGGGACAGGTCCTTATCCTCCGCATGCTGACAGGAGAGGACGATGGCGGAGATCCGCCGGGGAGCGCCGAAGACATACTCCACAGACACCTGCGCCTTTCCGTCCGGCCGCAGGCCGCTGATCCTGCCCATCGTCCGCGCACAGGTAAGCAGGGCGGTCAGGCGGTGGGCCAGCACTACCGGCAGTGGCAGGAGATTTTCTGTTTCACTGCAGGCGTAGCCGTACATGATGCCCTGATCGCCGGCACCTGCTTGGCCGCTGTCTGCGACAGCGTCTGCAATGTCTGGGCTTTGAGGCTGGATGAGGACCTCCACATCAAAGTCCCTGCAGTTGTATCCGGCCCGGCGCACCGTGTCGCGCACGATGGAAGGGATATCCGGGATCGTCAGCGCGCTAATCTCGCCGGCCACCACGAATTTGCCCGCCGTCGCCAGAACTTCACAGGCGACGCGGGCGTCGGGGTCGTGTTCCAGGCAGCAGTCCAGCACAGTATCCGCTATGGTGTCGCACAGCTTGTCCGGGTGGCCCGCTGTGACGGACTCCGCTGTCAGAATGGTCTTATCTTTCATGCTCATTCCTTCTCTCTTTCTTTTTGGGGAGCGGGAACAGCATCTCTCGGCTGTACAGGGATTCATATTTTCGAAGCTGTTCCGGCGTCAAAGACACAAAGGTTTCCCCGCCGAGGCCGGCGAGGAAAAAGGTGCCGCACACGACATCATACGGATCCCCGTTTTCCAGCCGGAGGAGGCGGTTTGGCTGCAGGCCGGCAAACTTGCCGCTGCTGTTAAATATAAGCGCCACGGGATCCTCATAGGGGTATGTGGCGTCGATGTCCCCGCCGACAATCTCCTGCATGGCCTGCAGGGTGTCTGGGATCTGCCGGGGATATGGCGGTTTCCCCGGCTCTACAACGAGGATTGTCAGATGGTTATCGCTCATGGCAATCCTTCCTCTTGGCGGGAGCGCCCTGTTGACTGCTGCGGCCTGTATCCCGTTGCACAACTTCGCGCTCCCGTTCTATTTGTTGAAACATTTTCAGCGTTTCCCGAAATGCCATATACTGCTGGATCCGTTCCGGGTCATCTGTAATTGTACGCACAGTTTCCCAAAAGGGACTCCCATGTAAGCTGACATCTTCCTGTACAACCAGCGCCGGCCGCTCGCCATTCTCCATTGTGACACGGCAATCCCGCAGATCTTCCGCATGGTCATAAACACCATATGCGATACCAACGATTTTCAATGTTTCCAGTGCATCTACGGTTACGGAAAATCCTGTGGAATTCATGTGCAGTTCTCCCGTCAGAGAGATGGTTTTTCTTGCCATACCGCGCCTCTCTTTCTCTTATCGCTCATGGTGGCCCTTCTTCCTGCCTGGCTTTTCGCCGGAAAACAGATCCATTTCCTGCATGCGCTCGAAGTGCCGGGCTTGCCGCACCTCGTCGTGCACATTTTTCAGCGCGGCCTCCAGTTCCGGCACCGGCAGGCCGTTTTGGCGGTATCCTCCAGAATGCCGCCATAGTAGGCGGGAGAAGGGATGGCGGGATCCCGCCACAGTTCCCCGGTCATGATGTAGGCCATGACGGTCACGTCTTTTCCGTCACCGGTGCGGACCGTGATATCCTCTTTTTCGTACAGGCGCGGGTATCCCTCATAGACGTCCAAGGATCGCTCACACTCCGGCGTCAGCTTCCACAGAAGGCCGTGGACCTGGCTGCCAGGCAAAGGCTCGATGGTAGCGACGCCGGTTCCGCGCCGGTTACCGCGGAACAGCAGTTCATAGCCGTCCAGCACCGCAGGTCCAACCACTTGAGCGGCAGGACAGCGGATCGCCATCTGCTCCAAATTGATATTGCTGCCATAGGCAAAATACAGCCGTTCCGTCATATCAGTTCTCCAAAATCGTGAGAGCGCCCACTTTCGCCAACTGGGCAAACATCATGCGGGCCTGCTGCTCCACATCCCCATCCGGCAGCGGGAAGTCCAGGCCGGTAGTTCGCATCACATTGTTCCGCAGAAACCAGATGTAACTCTCCGTGTCAGGAAACTCCGTGGGGTCAAACACACGGGCGCGCAGCTGGTCCATGATCTCCGCCCCGGTACCGGACAGGATATCTTCTTCAATGCGGATCTTCATCTCGTCACCTCTCCATCTCTCGGCTCTTTTTCTTCTTTTTGTTGACTTCGTAACTGTCCTTGTCGTAGCGCCAGGCACGGTCACCATCTAAGTTGGCCAGCAGATGGTCGCGGGTGTTCTTAAACTCCGGCCCGTTGAGGCCCAGGCGCACCAGCCATACACGGAAGGTGAACAGTTCATTGTCGCTGTGGGTTTTCCGCATGACGGTGCTGCGCTGGGCTATGGCCTGGGCCGACATGGCGAGGCACAGGTTGATGTACGCCGCGGCACGGCCTGCATGGAGGGTGGAGTTGAAACAGCGCCACTCCACCGTGCCGCGATAGAACACCGAGTGCAGGTTTAAGGCATAATAGCGTGTCCAGTTGTAATGCTCTCCGGAACTGATATCCCCTTCATACCAAATGCGTTCCAACTGTGTCAGATCCTTGGTTTCTTCAGCAGAGAGGGTGCGGGCCTGCAGCAGCATGGGTTCCCGCACCTTTTGGCACCAGCGGGCGGCACGGGCCTCATTCACCTGCAGGGCCTTGAACAAGATATCCTCCTTGGAGTACATGATGCTCAGAAGGTTTTTCAAGCTCTGGCGGTTGTGGTTGGCCGCGTCCACATGGATGTGCAGGCCGCAGGACCTGTTGACCTTTGCCCCCGCATGCCGGATCTGCCGCACACACTCCTGGAACTTGGGCAGCTCCGCATAGGCCAATTTGGGCGAAACCATCTCTACCTTATATTGCCTGTTATTTGTCTGTTCGTAGCCATGTAATGTCTTTCGCTCTGCATGGATGCTCCCGTCACTCATCAGTTTCCACTCTTTGTTTTCTGTGTCTTTGACGACCCATGTATCATAAACCCCACCTTTGTACTGTGGGATCGTTCCGAAATAATCTGCCAGCGCCTGCGCGGCCTGTTCACGGGTGATGCCGGTCATCTCCACCTCGACGCCGAAATACTGGTCCTTCATCCCGGTCACGCTGCCGCCTCCTTCCGCAAAGCTTCGTCCACGGCCCGGATGCGCCGGCCAATGGCCTCGATTACTGTGACGGTGACGCTGTTGCCTGCCTGCTTGTAGGCTTGGGCATCTGAGTTGATGGCGAGGATCTTGTCGATTGCTCATCGTCAAAGCCCTGCAGGCGCAGGCACTCTCTGGGCATCAGGCGGCGGATGCGTCCGCCGCGCTCCACAATGCCCTGTACACTGGCGGCATCATGGGCGACCCCAGCCCCGACCCGTCCGGCGCGTGTGGTGCTGCCCGGATAGCCCAAGTCCACGCTGTCGCCAGGGGCCGCCGCCTGATAGCCTTTTTGGGTGGCTTCCTTGATCAGCAGCGCCCCGGAGCGTTCCGCCTTATGATTGGACAGCGTCGTCTGCCCATAGCGGGCAGTGATGCATCGGGATTGCTGCGTCCGTTTCGGATGCCCCGCACACAGATCCACAAAGGGCGCGTCCGGCGGAAGCAGGTACAGCCCGGTTTTCACACCGAGGCCGCCACCGCCCGCCGTCTGGGTGCAGGCTACTCCTTCCGGGTCATAGACTCGGTGCCCTTGGGCGCCGCCGAGGAGTTGTATAAGAGCCTTCGCACCATTTCCGAAGACAGGTAATATTTTTCCGGCGAATCGGGGATCAAGATAGCAGATAAGGAACACCCTTCGCCTTGACTGGGGGACTCCAAAATGTTTGCTGTTAAGCACAGACCATTCGACATGGTACCCCAGGTCAGAAAGCGCGGAGAGGATGGCCGCAAACGTCCTGCCGCCGTCATGGTTAAGCAGTCCTGGAACATTTTCGAGCAGAAGATACGAAGGCCGTCTGGCTTCAGCCAGGCGGGCAATTTCAAAGAAGAGAGTACCTCTTGCATCGTCAAATCCTTTTCTGCGGCCAGCGAGAGAAAATGCCTGGCAGGGGAATCCCCCACATAAGAGGTCAAATTCGGGCAGGTCGTTGGGGTCAATGGTCCGGGCGTCTGGATAGTATCGTTCCTCCTTCCTGATGTCGTGGATCGCACGGTAACTGGCCTCGGCATATTTGTCGATCTCGCAGTGTCCAACGCACTGGAAGCCGCCGACGCGGGTCAGCCCCGCCCGAAAGCCGCCGATCCCGGCGAACATATCAAAATATCGAATCAGATGGTATCATCTCCCTCCTGCAGCGCACGGAGAAAGCCGAGGACGTCCTCATCGACGGCCCCGGCCTGCTCCTGCTGCGTAGTGGTCTTTGTAAAGGAAACGCCTGTCAGTTCCTCCCGGATGGTTCTGCGGACGGCTTCCAGCAGTTCCTGCTGTTCCATGTAGCCGTTAATCATCCTGCACACGGCGTCCATGCGCTGTCCGGGCGCAACGGCGGACAGGCGCTCCCATGCGTTCCGCTGCTCCCGCTGGGCCAGGGAGAAGGAAAGGCTGAGCCGTCGCTTCTCAGGCATGGGCGCCGCTCCCCGACATCTGCCGTACAAGCCGTTCATAGCCCTTGGCGTTCAGGGATACGTCATCGAGGATCACGGGCCGGCACAGGCCGTTTGTGGCCGAAACACGGCGTTTCAGGAGCGCCGCTCCGCCTCCCATAAAAATAGCGGGCATGGCGCGGGTGTCCAGGCCGCACTCCGTGATGGTGGAGAGCAGGTTCTGCACATACAGGTCCGCCTGGGCATGGATGATTCCTTTCGCCTCGTCCGGGAGGCTGCTGGCATCACCCGCAGGACGCACTCGATCTGCGCCGTTGTCAGAGAAAGGCCCAGGGCGCGCCGCACCTGTTCCCCGATCTCGTCGATGCAGCGGATCATGCCTAATTCCAGGCTGCGGCAGGTGGCGGCGTTGGGGAGGCGGTTGTCCAGACGCATCAGGTCCACCGTCCAGCCGCCGATGTCCGCCACTATGACGGACGGCTCGTCCAGCAGCTCCGTCTGTGTCAGCACGGCGGCATAGCCCTGGGGGAACAGTTTCACATCCCGGACGGTGACGGTATAGTCCCGGCCCTCGTAGCGAAAGGACACCGGTTTGCCGTCCCGCAGCAGATAGGCACGGAACTTCTTCTTGTCCCGGCCAAAACTGGTCAGGGGCAGGCCGGCAGCCAGAATGACGGAGCAGGTGCGCTCGGCATTGCGGCAGTCCAGTTCCCTGGCGATGGCTGCCAGGGTCAGCAGATAGTAGTCCTCCGTCCGGGTCTTGTCTTTCTGCAGAGGCTGCCTGCCGCTGCCTACCACATAGTACGTACCGCCGTATTCCAACACATTCTTCTGGGTGTACGGCTCGTGCTCATAGGCCACCAGCCCCGAGGGGAAGGAACCGTGGACAGTTTTCATGGCTGCGTAACCGTGGTCCACGCCGATGACGTATCCCTCGCTCACCGAGCGCCGCCCCCCTTTCTCTTTTTTGGTAGCCATGTCCTGGACCTTGCCCTCGTCCAGCAGCCGGCGGATCTCATGGAGGTCGTAATTCCATGTGGATGGCGCCGCCAGGAAACGCTCCGGCCCGCCGTATTTTTCGCACAGCCGGGGTAGGAACCGTGGCAGGTCCTTCGGCTCCCTGGGGTATTGGATGCCGTCTTTGTAGACGATATCCTTTTTTAGCTCGTCCCGCATCTTCTCGATCCTGTCTGGTTCCATCTCGTCGTAGGCGCTGCGGCCGGTGAGCTGCTCATAGGCGTAATCGCCCACATAGGACAGGCACTCGAAACAGCAATCGCCGTATGGCTCTATATCCGCCAGCGTGTCGGGATCCCGCAGCGCATTCATGTACACCTCTTTGCCCTGAGCAATCAGCCAGGCGCGGAAGTCGATAAAACCGTCATCCGAACAGCCATACTCCTTGATCACGCTGACGGCGTCCCACAGGCCGTATTGGTCCGCCAGATCCTCATAGGTTTGCAGAATGTCATGGAAATTTTTCGCCGCGGCAGGCCCCATAGACACAAGCTGCTCCTGCAGGTAGTACTCCATAGCGTTCAGATCCTGGCCGCAGGCGGTTTTCGCCTCCTGAATCAGCGCCCAGAAGGTATCCTTGCTCATCCCATTGTCAGGTTTCTGTTCTATCGCTCAGCACCTTCCTTCCATTTTTCTTTTTGCTTGCCGATCCGCCGTTCCTGCTCCTGGGGCAGAAGGCCCTGAAAACCTAAGTCACGCAGGGCCTGCGTATAGAGCTGCTTTTCAAAGGCCCGGTATTCCGGGGCAGCGGTATCCACATCCAGCAGGACAGCCTTTTCACAAGTCGTGCCGGGCACGACCTCCCACCGGACGGCATGGAAGTGCAGGGCGGTCAGGTACTTCAGCAGTTGATGACCGTCCGCCTCATCAAAGACACCGCGGTTGTCCTCATAGGGGAACTCGCCGGGGAGATTGGGATAGCCGGAGATCGCCAGGGCGGCGTCGTAGAGGCGGAAACCACCATCATCAAAATCCGGGGCGATGGTGTCGTAGAACCGCCGGAGCTGCTCCGTACTGTCCAGGGCCGGATAAAAGGACGCAAGGGCTTTCTTCAGTGTTTCCACTTTCTGGCGCTCCTGATTGGCGGCATATTCCTTACCGCAGCTCTCCTGGTAGTATTCATCGACGAGCGGTTCCAGTTCATTGATCTTGCTCTGCAGTTGCGCGCATTCCATCCGGCTGAGGTCCAATTCAGTGTTGGATTCCTCCAACGCCTGCCGCAGAGCGGGGTAGTCCCGGACCGCGGCGATCAGATCCTTGATCTTCATGTCACGCCGCCTTTCTGAGCCGGGCGATCAGGCGATCCAGCACAGCGATGCGGGATCTCACCTTGCCGGCGGAAGCGTTCAGGCCATGCGCCTGATTTTGAATGCGGCGGCGGATGGCCGCGAGCTGTTGGCGATCCCTGCAGCACTCCAGCACAACATACCGCCCCTTCCCATTGGACAGGACCTCGCGCTCACCAGAGGCATCCCGGAGGCTGGCCATGAGGCGCTGGCCCAGCTGCCTGCGGTAGCGGTCCTGCAGGACGTCGGCGTCGCAGGAGACATGGTGTCTTTTTCAAAATGGCCGCGATCTCGTCGCCGCTGATCTCCATGTTGGCAAACAGCACATGGAGGATCTCATCCTTGGCCTCGGGTGGCAGCGCGGGGCGACCGTTGAATCTCCTGGTCATCGCGTCTGCTCCTTCCTGCGCTGTGCGCGCCGCACCACGTCGGCCCTGTCCAGAGCGGGGGCCTCGCTTGGGAAAACATAGAGCATGCAGTGATGTTCGGCCCGCTCCGCGGGAAAGCCCTGGGGGACATGCTCCGGAGAGTCCGAAACCGCAACCGTCCGATACTTCCAGTCACGGGAGGACTGGTAGGCGAACAGGTGCTCCCCCTCCCGCCGGATGCTGTAGCTGCTTTCCCCTCATGCTGCCGGACATATTCCCCCACAGCCGCTTTCTCCAGCACGAAGCGAGGCTGGATCCCCTGGGCCAGTTCCGGCGCCATGGCGTTGATGTATTTCACCATGTCACGGACATTGCCGCATTCAAATTCCGGCGCGTCATAGCCATACCGCTCTGTAACGAGCGCCCACTTCATACGCTCATGAGGGCTGTCCAAAGCAACAAGAAAGTATTTCCCGTCGCGCTCCCCGGTGAGAGGCTCAAACCGGACGTCGTCATAAAGCGGTCCCTCCAGCGGGCAGTTGTTCTTGAACCACACATAGTAGTTGTCCAGAATGAAGGGGTCCGTGATCCCCAGCACCACGCTGGAGATCTTCTTCAGGCGTCCGGCCAGGGCGTCGTCCCGGCAAAACCAGTCGTACCAGCCGGCCTCGCACTGCACAGCACGGTCCCGGCTGCTGAAATCCCCGGCGCGGAACCGCTCCTGCCATTCTCGCACACTCATCTCATTCATAGCGTCCCCCTCTCCGGCAGGAGGCGTTCCACGAGGCCGGCAATGGCAGTGAACACGCCGGCCAGTTCACGGGACTCCCTGATGGTGTCCTCCATTTCCTCCCTGGTCATGCGGGTGCATTTGACCCAGATCCGCACATTTTCCTCTGTGGGCGTCAGCAGAACGGCCTTTTCATAAGCCTTGCAGAACACGCCGGCGATCTTGCTCTGGCGGTCGATTTCGGCGTCCTTCTCCCGAATCTCCTTTTTCGCTTTTTCCAGCTCCACCAGCTCCAATGCCGCCTGCCCCTGCTCGTCCTCCGGCAGATCCTGTATCTGCCGGGTGATCTGATACCCTGGTTGATGGACAGTTCTTTTTTGTCCAGGGCTTCCTTCACGGCGGCGGGGGCGTGTTCGTCGATCTGCATCACCTTGCCCATCGTGCGCTCCCCAAGGCCAACAGAGGCAGCCAATCTTTGCGGGTGTCCACAGGGGCGGAACCTTCCGGCAATGTTGCCGAAAGGTCTGTTCACGGGCACCCTGGTTGGCCTTTGCCCTGGCCTCGATCTCCGGCCGCAGTTTCAGGGCGATCTTGCCCAACTCCCATTTGTCCAGGTTGCGGCGGCCCTTCTGGGTGTCCAGCGCCCACTGCTTGGCCTCCAGCAGATCGTCAAAGGCAAACACCGCCATCTTATAGGGCAGGCTGTGCCGGGTGCAGATCTGCTGGCGGTTGTGGCCGTCTACGATGACCAGGTCCTCATTGACGATAATGGGCGCATAGCAGCCGTTTTGCAGGATGTCCTTCTCCAGCGCGGCAAGCTGCTCCCCGCTGAGAGGGGGGAGCAGTTCCGCCAGTTCCGGTAGAATGGTGGGGGTGCGTTCCGCACTGGTGTATTCAATGCCTGTATTACGCATGGCGCTCAGGCCGCAGCCTCATCCATACCGTCCGCAGGCATGGACACGGCGCTTTCCTCCACGCGGCGGGGAGACAGGAACTCCACCTCCGTGGCTTTGATGAGGAAACCGGGCTGACGCTCCGGCTCGTCCGCGAAGGTGATGGTTTCAAAGTCGCCGGAGGCGGCCAGCTTGCAGCCCTTCCATGCAAACTCCGCGCAGCGTTCCGCCAGCGGGCCGCGGACCTTAATGGAGATGAAATCCGTCAGGCGGTTGCCCTCCTTGTCCCGGTAGCGGCGGTCCGAGGCGATCCGCAGGATGGCATAGGGGCTTGCCGGTGGCCTCATGGACCTTCAGTTCCACATCGTTTGTCAGGTTTCCGATTGCTACGATCTTCAGCATAGGTGCATTTCTCCTTCTTTATTTAATGTAGGGTGAGTTGTGGTATAAAAGCGCCGCGGCCCACAGCGGGGCCGCGGCACAGCGGATGAATCACTTGTCCCAGGTTTCAGGGTCGGTGAGGATGGCGGTGTGGGCGTTGGCGGCCTCCAGCACCTGGTAGTAGGCCCAGTGACGGGAGGACACGTCGGGGAACATCACCAGACGGCGGTGATTATCGGCAATATAGTCCTCGTCAGCCTCGCGGCCCAGCAGGCGGTTGACAATGGTGACGACTTCCGCCCGGTCAATGGGATCGTCGGCCCGGAAGGTGCCGTCGCCGTAGCCCTCTACCCAGCCGTGGATGGCGGCGTCCTTGATATACTCCGCAGCCCAATAGCCGTCGCTCACATCGTCAAAGCCCTCGTACTGCTCCATGATTTCCTCGTCGCCATCGCCGTACACATCAAAGAACCGCGCCGCCATAGCGGTAAACTCGGCGCGGGTGATGGCCTGGTCGCCACGGTAGGTGCGGTCATTGTAGCCCACGGCCACGCCGTAGCCAGTGAGATATTCCACATAGCCCGCATACCACATATCCGGGTCAATATCCTTGAACTTCACATTATTTCCGCTGGGGATGTGCTCGTCCAGCTTGTCAGAGAGCAGGCGGGCGAAGATGGCCGCCGCCTCGCTCCGGCTCATGCTGCGCTCCGGGCCGAAGGTGCCGTCTGTGTAGCCGACAATATAGGCCCCGTGATATTCAGTTTCGGTGACGGCGGGAACCGTGAGTTTCCCGTCCTCGTCGGTTTCTCCGCGCTCGCTCTGGCCCAGATCACCCTTGACGATAACCGTCACACCCTCCTGCGGGTCGCGCTCATTGTCCGTGACCGTGACGGTGATGCGGTTATCCTCGTCCATATCGGTCCCGTCCGGCAGGGTGACGGTGATGTTGCCGCCCTTGCCGATGGATACTTCCGCGTCCTCGATGGGGCGTCCGGTTTCGTAGTCCTCCACGGTGACAGTCAGGGTCCAGCGGTCGCCGTCCTCGTCCTCCCAGCCTACGGTGGCGTCGCCGTCCTCGTTGGTCGTGCCGGTGGTGCCGGGAACAGTGAGCTGCCCGTTGCTGTCAGTGTTACCGGCACAGTAGTTATCGTGCTTGTCTGTCACAGAGATGAACAGATCCGCCACGGCGCTCTTATCCTTGGTGAGCAGGACAGTCACGGTAGTCTGGTCGGCATAGTCCAGCTGGCGGGAATTGGGCAGACGGATGGACAGGGTATCGTCCGCATGGAGGGTCACGGTGGCATTGGAAACGGGGTCTTTAGTGTCGGTATCCGTGACAATTACCAGATAGCCGCCCACAACGGCCTCGCCCTTACTGTCCGTAGTGGCCTGATTGTAGATCTTCTCAATGGTTTCTTCCTCTAACTTCTCACCGCAGACCTCGCACTCCTTGTGCTTGCTGCCCTCGCTGTCGGTGGTAGGCTCCTTGTCGATGATCCAGTCGCCGGGCTTGTGGCCTGCCGCCTCGGTGTAGTCGCCCTTGTAGGCGTCGCCGCAGCGGGTGCAGGTGTAGGTGGTGTAGCCCATCTCCGTACAGGTCGGCTCGGTCACTTCCTGCATAGTCATGGCCCAAAGCGTTCTCAATGACGGCGCCGCAGCGGGTGCAGAGTTGAGGATCGGTGCAGGTGGCCGGGTCGCCGGGGATATGGCCCGCGGCCTCGTCACCCTCCAGCCGGGTGGCTCCACAGCGGATGCAGGTGTACTCGGTCATGCCCTCGCCGGTGCAGGTGGCGTCGGTGATCTCCTTGCCTTCGTCCCAACTATGCCCCAGCGGGTCGGTATAGTCGGTGATGAACGAACTGCCGCAGCCCTCGCAGATATGGAGGGTACGCCCGCCGCCCTCACAGGTGGCCGGGGTGGTCTTGCTTACGTAGTTGTGGGGCAGCGCGGCGGTGATGTCCTCGATGTGGCGCTCCCCGCAGACGGTACACTCCCGCAGGGTGTAGCCAGGGCTGGTGCAGGTAGCGGGAATGACGGTAGTGGAAAACTCATGCTCGGTCTGAGGCAGGTTGGTTTCTTTCACATTGCCGCACCGCTCACAAATATCGATGGTCTTGCCGGGGACTTCACAGGTGGCGTCCCGGACCGCCACACTCTGATAGGCGTGGCCCAGCGCGGCCTCATAGTCCCGCTTTTCGATCATGCCGCAGTCCACGCACAGGTAACGGTCATAGCCGAGGGTCAGGCAGGTGGGGTCTACGCTATCCAGCAACGTCCAGTTGTGATTCTCACCGCAGCCCTTGTCGTCACAGCAGCAGCCGTCACAGTCCGGGTCCTGGCAGCCGCAGTCAGGATTGTCGCAGCCGCAGGTGCAGGAGCCATCCTCGGCAGTGGTTTCGTCCCGCAGATGGACATAGGCCACGCCGTCCTCCACCATGTCGGTATCGTGGTAGGTGTAGGTGATTTCATAGTAAACCGGGATAGTCCCCCGCCTCGGTGTAGTTGGGTGCGCTGGTCAGGGTGCAGGCATCTGCGCTGTGGCCGTAGCGGATAGCAGTGGTCACACCGGCCTCGGACAAGTCCGACACGGTGACGGTGTGGGGCTGGCCGTCCACCACGCCGAAGTAGTCCGCAATGACGGCCTTGGCGGCGGTGTAGGAAGTTTCAGCATAGCCGCAGTCGGCGCAGGTATCCATCTCCACAAAGCGGTCATGGGCCAACTCGGGCCGGATGGCATTCTCCATGTGGTGACGCTCCAACGTGGAATTTTCCTCCTTGAATGTGCCGTAGCAGAACCCGCAGTATTCGCCGCTGGTGGTGATGACGCGGTGATACTCGCTGTCCGCTTGCTCAATGGTCTGGGTTTCCGGCAGTTCCTCGAAAAAATTGTTCGCGCAATCGTAGAGCCAATAGACGTTCTTCAGGTAGCCGTAGTCCGTCTTGGCCATGTTGGTGTTGATGCTGCCGCAGGTTTCACACACGGCTTTGGTCCAGTGATAAGCCGTGTAATAGGCGTCCTGTCCCGGTACGCCGTCCAGAATGGAACCCTTGCCGGAACCATCTACAAAGGTGCCGTCCGAGTATTTCACATTCCGGCTCATGGCCGTCTGGCCATCCCTGGTATATTCCGGGGTGCGGAACACGATAAAGGAAGTCTGCTGCTTGCAGACTTTGCAGTTAAAGGTTTCGTGGGTCACGGTGGCGTTGGCGTCCAGTTCGTTGGTGCGGTTGTTGGCCTCCTGCCAGTTCTCAGCGGGGTCGTGGTAACTGTCCTGCTGGGCGGCAAAGGCGGTGGGCACCATGCCGACGCACAGAACCACGGCCAGCAGCAGGGCCGTCATGCGCTTCAGGCCATGCCTGGTTGTCTTGCTTTTCAAGCGTTCTTTCCTCCTTTTGTGTAGAAATTGCTGGTTCAGGTTTTTATTTTCGTTTACTTGGTCACCGCCCCCTTTCCCGGAACTGCTGCACAAAGGTCAGATAGGCGTTCCAGTCCTTCCGGGAGGGAGGGGACAGCGTCTGCACGACATATCCCTCCGCCGCGTATTTCCGGCCCATGCGCTCCGCGGCCTCCTGGCCGGGGCGGTCGTGATCCAGGCACAGGACGACCTTCCGCACCGCAGGGTGCTCCCGGAGAAACACCGACAGGGCACGGTCATCCAGGCAGCACAGGGCCAGCGCATTGCTGTGGAATCCCCGGTGCAGGGTGCAGTAACTCATAAGGTCGATAGGTGCCTCGAACACATACACGCTCCTGCTGTCCGGGGCATACGGCAGTCGGAAACCGATGGATTTGTCGCTGCCGGCGGCGTCGCCCTTGAAACCGCTGCCGTCCCGGTCGTAGGTGCCCCGCAGGCTGGCGAAGGCAGCCTTGCCGTCCCTGTCATACCCTACGAACACGCAGTTGTGATGCTCGGAGTCCTCATACAGCAGTCCTGCGGAAATAAAACTCCGAATAATCTGGGGAGAAACCCCGCGCTTTTTCAGGTAGGCGTACACTCGGCGGGCATCGGTGTGCCTCGGCGGCAATGCAAACGGTTTCGGCGGTTCCGGCGCCTGCTCAGTTTGCCTGCTCCGCTCCGCGGGGGCGTCCCTGGCGCGGCCGTGGAAGGCCAGCAGATCCTCCACCGCCTCTGGGAAACTCCTGCCGCAAAAATGCTGCAGGAAAGTGATGGCATCCCCACCCACTCTCTCAGAGTAGCGGTACCAGGTGCGGCGGTTCTTGATCCGCAGGCTGTCCATCTCCTTGGTGGAGTAGTAGCGGCCTATCCGCGTCACGGTGTAGCCGAGAGACGCCAGCAGGTCCGGCAGGTCCGTCCCACGGGCAATCTCCAACTCCTGTTCTGTGAAACGATTGGCTCTCGGTTCCGACGTTTTCTCACCTCCGGTTCTCTTGTGAAACAGACCGCCCGGAACGTCCCTGTCGGGCGCTCCGGGCGGTTCTGGGATCCTGATTTACTTGGTTGTTCTCTTTCTGGGTGGCCGCTCCACATACTCGGAGATGTCGCAGTCGCAGCTGATGAGCTGCCCTCCGCACACCGGGCACCGCTCCGCATCACACCCCACATGGTGGTAATGGCCCGGCTTGGCGCCGCAGTCGTGGCAGCGGGCGTCGTCATACGCCATGCCGTCCTCGCCGTACTTGATGCGGCGGTAGTAACGGCTGCCGCATTTCACATGGGTCCAGGTGCAGCCGTCCGCTTTCAGCATCCGCTGGCCGCAAGCCCTGCAGGGCGCTCCGCCGGCCGCAATCATGGCCTCCAACTCATTCTGCCACATTCTTGGCTCCTCCTTCCGTTTCTTCAGCCTCCCAGGACGGGGCGCTGTCTGCCGGCTCATCTATGGGATCCAGCGTGTCAGTTGGTGCGCCGGGATCGGCATCCGCTGTTTCCTGCTCCCACCGCTCCAGAGCGTCCTCGATCAGCCCAATCACGAACTCCTTCTGGGTCACTTTCCGGCCCTGGCGCTCATTCTCGTGGGCCAGATAGTCCTTGATCCGCTGGAACAGGTCCTCACTGATTTGAAATGCCATTGTCCTTGTCTGTGCCATGTCTTTTTTTCCTCCATTTTCATAGTAGTTGGTAAGTAGTCCCGTGATGTACTCGCTGAGGGACTGGTTTGCCGCGACGCGCTCCGCCGTCACCCTGGCATGCAGGGATTCCGGGATTTGGCATGAGAGGCCCTTGGTCTGCTCCATGTCTGACTGCCTCCTTTTCTTGATTTGCAACGCAAGTATAGCCGGAAAGCATCACGAAAGCCATTACCAACACCACCAAGGAACGGCGAACAGACGCAGCAAATGCAACAATTTCATCCTGCGTTGGGGAGCCGGAAATAACCGGCGTCCTTGTGGTCACGGTAGAAATGTTCCACTGCCCGCAGGCTGCCCGTCACCGGCATCCCCGGCAGGGCCTCTGCCATGCTCTGGAAATATCTCCGGCCGCGGGCGGCGCGGGGATCCAGCACAGCGACAACGCAGGTGTCCGTTTCCGTGCGGATGGCCCGGCCAAAGCCCTGCCGCAGTTTGATCTGCATTTCCGGGATGACAACGGAGCGCAGGAACTCCCGCAGGTTCGGGTAGTCCTCCCGCTCTTTTTCTTTGACAGCGTCCGGGTAGGCGAAGGGCAGGCGCGGGATGATGAGCAGGGACACGCCGTCGCCGGCGAAGTCCAGCCCCTCCCATGCCGCGCCGGTGGCCAGCAGGATACTGCCGGGGGCGGCCCGAAACGCCGCCAGGGTGCGGGCCGGGCGTCGGCCCATCGTAAATACGGGAAAGGGCAGCGCCGCGGCCTGCAGCCGTTCCTTGACAGCCGACATGGCAAGATAGGAAGTGAACAGCACCAGGGCGTGGCCGTGGGATGCCGCCGCCAGCTGCCGGATCTGTGCGGCCAGCCGGTCATAGTAGTCCGCCGCGTCCAGCGGGATCGGGTCCGGGGGGAGATAGAGGAGGCAGTTGTGCTGATAGTCAAAGGGGGACGGACACACAGTTTCCGTCACGGGCCGCTCCCCTGTCAGGCCGGTGGCGGTGCGGAACCGGCTGAAGTCCTTCCCAACGGCAAGGGTGCCGGAGGTCAGGATGATGGGCTGGTCCTGCCGCCAGAGCGTGGCTTTGAGCTGCGCGGCCAATTCCGACACCGTGCCGCACAGCATGGCCCCGCCGTGGTCGTCGTCTGCCGCGTAGAAGATCATCTCAGGATTCCCCAGGTAAAAAGAGGGATACTGTGGAGGCGACGGCGGACAGCAGGCGCCAGGTTTCCCTGGTCAGCAGGCCCTCCAGCTGCCGGCAGATCACCGTCAGGATCTGATGCGGCCGCTCCAGGAACATCTGGTAGGCTTCAAATCCAGCTCCTTCCTCCACCGGGAGCGACAGTTTCTCCGCCAGCGGCTCCACGGCCTCGGACAGCAGTTCCGCCGCGAGGACATACCGCTCCACATGCAGGCTGCGGATCAGCTCCGCAAAGTCCTGGGCATTCAGCGTTACGTCGAACATCTGCCGTGCGGTTTCCGGCAGCTTGTGGGCCTCGTCTATGATGATGGCCGCGCTGTCCGGCAGGAGGGGCTTTTTCTTTTGGCTGCGGTGGATGAGGTCCGCCAGCAGGAGGTTGTGGTTGCAGATCTGAACCGTGTACTGCCCGCTCTGGCAGGCGTCCAGAAAACAGCGGTACCGGCAGTCCTTCCGTCGGCAATTACACCGCTTGGGGACGCAGATCCGCTCCCGGTCGTAACTGCTCATCCCGGACAGCTGGTCCAGATCCAGCACATGCCAGGCGGTGTGCAGGGCTTGGCGGGCGGCGGGATTCTTATGGCTGCCCTCCACCTGACGGACCCGCCGTTCCAGCCGGGCGTCGCAGGCGTAGTGGGCCTTGCCCTTGCGGATGACCGCCTCAATGGGCGCGGAGATCAGCCCCTCGGACAGCAGCACGCTGGACAGCAGGGGCAGGTACTCCTTCTGGATGGCGCTCTGCAGCGCGATGCTGGAGGTGGAGATCAGGATAGGACGCTGCGGTTTACCCTCTGCCGCCCGGCACTTGCCATGCAGGATGCCGGCGGTCAGGTAGGCGAAGGTCTTGCCGATGCCGGTCCCCGCGTCGCACAGGGCGATGCTGCCGTCCAGCATGGCGTCCAGGATGCTGTGGCACAGCCGGATCTGTTCCGGCCGCTCCGCCATGCCCCTCTGAGGCAATAGGGTTTTAAAAATATAGTCGATTTCCTCATGGGCCTTTTCATGGGTGTATTTTTTCATGGATCATTCCGTCCTTTTATCTTTTTTCGTGTTCCCATCGTATTCGCACTCGCCCCCCGATGGGTTCGGGAACAATGCGGGCAGGCCCCTGGCCGGGGCCTCACGGGCATATTTCCGGGATCTCTACTGCTTTCAATCCCGGAGCAGCGCCGCCTGTCTTACGCGCAGGCCGTGCTTGGTGTGTCATTATTCGAGCCGTTCCATCTCTTGTCCGGCCTGCCAGGGCCGACCGCAGGCTGGATCGCTCGCCGGCCGCTGGGGCCGGGTCTTGGCGCGCGCTGTGGGGTGGGTACGGCTGCGTGTTACCCGCATTGCTGGTATGCACTTTTCAAGGAGCAGCGAAGGGGGAGGTATTTCCCCCTTTCGCTGTCCTCCCGAAAAAAGGGGCTGGGTGAATACCCTCACGCCGCAAATTTTTCAAAATATTTTTTCATGTCCCGCAGGATCCGGTCCCTGCGCTTGATAACGGCCCGCTGGGTCACGCCGATTCGCCGGGCGTATTCTCTGGTGGAGAGGTGGTCGTAGAACAGCGCGGTGATGAGCTGCCTGTCCCGGTCCTCCAAGGCGATAAGCGCCGCCAGCAGCAGGCTGGTCAGTTCTTCCCGCTCCCGTTCCGACTCCCGTGCAAGGACACAGTCCTCGGCGCTGGGCGCCGTTTCCGCGCCCACATAGTCCGGCAAAACGCCGTCCTCTGCCATCTGTTCCAGGGAGAGGACCTTGCCAGTGGGCAGATCCTCGCTGAGATACCGCTCCCGCCGGTCCATCTGGGCATACGCCGCGAATACGTCCTCTGTGACCGCCACATCCCTACCATCCACGGTGATGATGTTGGCGATGACAGTTCCATTCTCGTCCCTGATTTTTCTGTAGTTGCGATTTTCCTGCCATTTTTCCATAGTCGTGATCTCCAATCTCAGATTTTTTAGGGGAAACTTCTGAGTTGGGGATCACGGGTACTTTGCTATGTAGGGCTGCCAGGCGTTCCGCATTTCGTGCCTTTCCGCTGTTCTGCCGCGGAAAAGCGCAAAAAAGAGCCTTACAGCACAGCAGAACTGCTGCCTGTAAGGCTCCGAACACGGTGGATCCCGCTGCTGATGCGGGCGGTTGGTGCACTTGACGAGGTCGATACTCTATATTTTATTTGCTTTTAGGAATATCCGGCCTTTTCAAAGGAGATGCCAATCTGCAGCCCGCACTTTGGACATTTGGAGAACAGCTCCGCCTTGTCCGCATGCTCCGGGCCGTAGAGGTGCAGGCGCCCCGGATCCACGTCGGCTGCGGCATCAATGACGCGCCCTTTACCGCACACAGGGCAGCGCACCGCACGGGTTCTTTTCACTTGTTGCATGGCGTTCCTCCTTCTAAAGTGTTCTCAATTTTGAGAACACCACAGTAAAAAATTTTACAGCAGATGGTGGTTGGTGAGCCGGATCCGCATGGCCTGGCGGGACACCTGAAACACCTCCGACATGGCCTGAACAATGGCCTGATTATCCCGGCCGGACCGCATTTGGTAAAAACACCGCTTGACCATTGGCATGGGCATGAGCAGGGCGGACCCAAGCATATTCGCCTGGATCTCCATACTGGTTTCCCTGACGGCAGGCTGCAGCGCCGCGCTCTCCCCGGTGCCTGTATACAGCCCCTTGTGCAGGATCCAGTGGGACAGTTCGTGGGCCTCGGTAAACCGCAGGCGGCCGGTGCTGGTTTCTTCTTCACACAGCGAGGCGTCTATGAGGATCGTGCCGGCTTTCACCGGGAACAGGGTATACTCGCCCAGTTCCATGTCGTACACGGCCTCCAGGCCGGTGTCAAAAACGGTTTTCCCTAGGATCCGGCCATTTTTGCGGAGGTACTGGAACTCCAGCGTCAGTCCGTGGCGCTCGATGAGGTCCTCGATGGGGATGGCGCGGGGCTGCCCCCGGTAGAGGCGCTCATCGTAGGCATCCAGCACACGCCGGGCGATGCTCTCCATCGTCTGCTCGGTATAATACTTCCGCATGTGCCTGCCTCCTATTTCAGTTTCCCGGTTTCTGCCGCTGGGTGATGCGGTCTATAAATTCCTGCCATTCCTCGTCTGTGGCGTCCACTTCCTTGGCTGTCCGCAGGGCGGCCCGGACGATATCCCGTTCCATGATGTACTCCGGCAGGTCTGCGGACACCCGCTGCGTTTTAGATTTGGCGGCCAGATCCAACAGCAGTTCCGTGTCTGCCTGGCATAGCCCCAGGATCTCAATGAGGCGGTCCAGTTTCTCCATGGTGGGAGCCGGCCTCCGGTCATTTTCGATGTTGCTCATATAGACCGGGGACACCTCCAGCTTCGCCGCCAAACCGCGCAGGGACAGTCCGCGGGCCATCCGCTTTTCCCGCACATAACTGCCGAATGTCTGCTCCATTATGGCGTGCCTCCTATTCTGTGTTCTCTTTTTCGAGAACGGCTACGCTTAGTATACACGCCTCCATCTCATGCCGCAAGAGGCCAAACGCGAGGTGTTCCTTTTATGGAACACCTCGTGCCTTTTCTTAATATGGGTATTCACTTGGCCTGTTTTTCGGGAAGAAGATGAAGGGGAGTTTTCTTTTCGGGCATGAACGTAAGGCGGGACCGGGTTTGGCAACGCTGCCGGACCCGATCTGCCGTTTCCTGGCCCCTCACATTCTGTAGAGGAGGGACGCAATGCCCAAAATCATTCCCATGCCCGGCCGGGCAGGAAAAGTTGTGGCCGAGCGCGACCAGATGAGTCACGGACGGCTGATCCATGTGGTTTCCGTGTTCCCGCGGACGGCGCCTGTTCGCCGGAGGACAAACTCAAAACGCTCATTGACATGGACTTCAAAAATTCCCACACAGTTGCGGAAAGGGGTGGACAAACCGCCCCGTCAGAGGTAACATCACACAAACTCTGGACGGTTTGACTGGAGAGAAGGAGGCTTTTTTTATGAGTCAGTCAAACCAAGGGAAAATCACCGCCCTGTACTGCCGCCTGAGCCAGGACGACGGTCTGGACGGAGAGTCCAACAGCATCCAAAACCAAAGGCGTATCCTCGAAACATATGCCCGTGAGCACCGCTTTCCCAACATCCAATTCTATGTGGATGACGGATACTCCGGGGCCAGTTTCAACCGGCCGGATTTCCAGCGCATGATGGCGGACATGGAGGACGGGAAAATCGGGATCATCATCACCAAGGATCTCAGCCGTCTGGGGCGAAACCAGTTGCACACAGGGCTGTACATCGAGGAGCGGTTCCCGCAGTTCGGCGTCCGCTACATCGCCATCAACGACAATGTGGACACGGAAAACGCCGAGAGCAACGACCTGATGCCCTTCAAAAACCTGTTCAACGAGTGGTTCGTGCGGGACACCAGCCGGAAGATCCGGGCGGTACAGCGGGCCAAGGCTCAGCGCGGGGAGCGCCTGGGGACACGGGCACCCTACGGCTACAAAAAGGATGAGAATGCCAAGGGCAAACTCGTTGTTGATGAGGAGGCCGCCGCTGTGGTGCGTCGCATTTTTGCCCTCTGCGCTGCCGGCCGCGGCCCGAGTCAGATTGCTAAACAGTTGAGAGCCGAAAACGTGCTTTGTCCGGCGGTCTACACCTACCGCAAGTTGGGATCCGGCCATACCTGCCTCGATCTGTCCCAGCCCTATAACTGGTCCGACAGCACCATCGCCAACATCCTGGAGAATGAAACCTACCTCGGGAACACAGTCAACATGAAGTTCACCACAAAATCCTATAAGGACAAGCGGTATATGCAGCATCCCAGGGAGGAGTGCTTGGTGTTTGAGGGGACCCATCCGGCGCTGATCACGCGGGAGGTTTGGGATATCGTCCAGCGGGTCCGGCAAAACCGGAAACGCCCCACAAAGATGGAGGAACTCAACAAGTATTCCGGCCTCGTCATCTGTGCCGACTGCGGTTCCACAATGGTCCTGCATAGGGCGCACACCATGAAACCAACGCAAAACAATTTCACCTGCCGAACCTATAAGAAAGCAGGGTCTGAGGTCTGCACGGCCCACTACATTCGGGAGTGTGTCCTCGACGAGATTGTGCTGGAGGACATCCGCAGGGTGACGGCGATGGCGCGGGAGCACACGCAGGAGTTCGCCGCCTATATCTGTGACCGGCAGTCCGCTGAACTGCGGCGGGAGATCCGCAGGCAGGAATTGGAACTTTCAGGGATGAAAAAGCGCGAGGCGGAACTGGAGGCCATCTTCAAGCGACTGTATGAGGACTCAGTACTGGGCCGCATCACCACGGAGCAGTTCCAGACCCTCTCCGCCAGTTATGTGGCGGAGCAGGAGCAGTTGAAAACTGCCATCCCGCAAAAGGAGCGGGAGGTCGCCAAACTGAAGGCCACGGTGTCCGGCGCAGACAACTTCATTGCCAGGGCCAAACGCTACACAGACATTCAGAAGCTGACGCCGGAGTTGCTGCGGCTGTTTATTGAGAAAATCGTGGTGCATGAGAAGGATGTGAAGTGGTCCAAACATGCGAGGCAGACTGTGGAGATCCACTACACGGACATTGGCGTGGTTGGGAATATGAACATCACGAAAACTGGAGGGGGCGATTGACAAAAAATGAAGGGGGGACTATACTGTGTGACAACTTGTCATGTGAGGAGGCGGGACAGGGAATGCCCAGCAAGACCTTCTTCCACCTGCCCGCGGAGAAGCGGGAGCAGCTGCTGTTGGCCGCTGAGGAGGAGTTTGCCCGTGTGCCCCTATGCTGAGGCGTCCATCAATCGGATGATCCGGGCAGCGGGATCCCCGAGGCAGCTTTACATGTACTTTCGTGACAAGGAGGAGCTGTTCCACTACCTCCTGAAGCGGTATCAGGACGGGCTGCTCCAGCGGCTGGAGCAGGTGCTGGAGGAGCAGGGAGGCAGACTCTGCTCCGGGGCGCTGCCCGCCCTGTTCGATGATCTGCGGGCCCAGCGGAAGCACTGGGCCGGGCTGGCCAGGATGCTCAGCCGGAACTCGGACATGCGCCTGGGCCTGCGGCTGAGCCCGCTGGATCGCGCCGGACCTGGGGAGGGCTGGAGCGGCGTGGTGGACCGGGACAGGCTGGACCTGCGGGGGAAGAGGACTTGATGGACATCTTCCGATCCTGATATACATCTCGGCCACTGCCATGACACAGGCGATCTTTTGAAGAGGACAGCGGTCCGCCCGGGCGCGGCTGTGCGCCCAGCTGGACATTTTTGAGACGGGGGACAGCAGCCCCGTCCGCGACCAAGACATAAAAAAGGAGATTCAAAGGTATGGAAACAACACAGGTAAAAACGGAAGAGGCGGTCAGGCACCGGGCAAAAAGGAACCGCCCAAGCTTAAGGTGCCCAAAAGAAGAAAAATGGCTCAAGCGACTGATTATCGCGGTGGTAGTGCTGGCGGCCATTTTCCTGATTTTTATCCGGCCCATGATGAGCGCCGGCCAGCAGTTCGTGGCGGGCACCTATCTGCCTGAGACAGCCCAGCGGCAGGGACCTGAGGATTCTCCGTGTCCAGCACCGGGACCATCACGCCCATCGACTCCTTACAGGTCTCCGCCCTGGTCAACGGGGGAGATCGTGAGGCTCCCTTTGAGGGAGGGCGACTGGGTAGAGAAGGGCGCTCTGCCTCTACCGTTTTGACGCAGAGGATGCCCAGAACGCGGTGCAGCAGGCCCAGCTGAGCGTAGCGCGCAGGCGAGCTGGGTTACCGCACCGCTCAGGAGAGCGTGAACCCCTACTCCACTGCACCAGCGGCATCGTTGCAGAAGCTCTATGTCCGGTGTGGGCGACCCGGTGGCGGTGGGCGACCCCATCGCGGACGTGGGGACAACACCCACCATGACGGTGATGGAGATCCTTCCACAGCACACCTGCAGACGCCGCAAACAGGGCTGGCCGTGGGCCAGACGGGCACACTGACCATTGAAAGGGACGATGGGGCAGTAGCACCATCGAGAGCATCTCCGGCGCCGACGAGGTGGGTGCCGGAGGCGCAATCAGGTAAGTTCGGGTGAGCAATGGCGGCGGACTGACCGGCACCACCGCCGCCACCGCGTAGTGGGCAGCGTGGCCTGCGCCGGAAGCGGGGAGATCACTGCCCTCCATGTCACCTCCGGAAGTCCGGTGTCCGATGTGCACTGTGCTGGCCACCATCGGCGGTACTGCCGCGGAGACCACCCTGGAGAACGCCCGCATCGGCGTGGAACGCCAAGCTGGCCCTGGACAGCCGGGCTCCAGGCCCTGGAGAACCATGAGATCACCGCCCCCCATCTCCGGCACCATTATCGAGAAAAACTTCCAAGGCCGGCGACAACGTGGACAGCTCCGCGGTGACCTCCGCGGGAGGGAACCTGGCAGTGCTGTATGACATGTCCACCCTGACCTTTGAAATGAAGGTGAATGAGCTGGACATCAACAACATCCAGGTGGGCCAGGAGGTAGAGATCACCGCCGACGCTCTGGAGGGTATGACCTTCAAGGGGCTATGTGGACAAGATCAACATCAACGGCACCACGGCCAATGGCCGCACCACCTACCGGTCACCGTGGTGGTGGAGGGCACACCAGAGGAGCTGAAGCCGGGCATGAACGTGTCTGCCGAGGTGCTGGTGGAGGACGCGGGCAACGTGCTGTGCGTGCCGGTAGAGGCGGTCCAGCGGGGGCAACACCGTGCTGGTGGCCGGTCAGGGCGCCCTGGATGAGAGCGGCAACCTGGTGGACCCGCCAAGCTGGAGGAGCGCCCTGTCACCCTGGGCCGCAGCAGCAGCGAGTACATCGAGATCCTGGACGGCCTGGAGGAGGGCGAGACGGTCTATGTTCAGAATATCGCCTCCAACGCTATGGCCATGATGATGGGCGTGGGTGGCTGAGCGTATGGAACACCTGATCGAATTAAAGGACGTCTACAAGATCTACCAGATGGGAGAGGAGACCGTCCATGCCTTGGACGGCGTCAGCCTGACCATTGACCAGGGGGAGTTCGTGGCCATCGTGGGCTCCTCCGGCTCGGGAAAGTCCACGGCCATGAATATCATCGGCTGTCTGGACGTGCCTACCTCAGGGACCTATCATCTGGGCGGGATCGACGTGTCTACCATGGACGACGACCAGCAGGCCGAGATCCGCAACAAAATGCTGGGCTTCATCTTCCAGCAGTATAACCTGATCCCCAAGCTGACCGTGCTGGAAAACGTGGAGCTGCCCCTGCTCTATGCCGGGGTGGACGCCTCGGAGCGGAAGGAGCGAGCCATGGCCTCTCTCCAGCGGGTAGGGCTGGCGGACAAGTGCAGGAACCTGCCCTCCCAGCTCTCCGGCGGCCAGCAGCAGCGTGTCTCCATCGCCCGGGCCCCCTGGCGGGCAGCCTGTCGGTCATCCTGGCTGACGAGCCCACCGGCGCACTGGACTCCCGCACCGGTCGGGAGGTGCTGGGCTTTCTGAAAAAGCTGAACCGGGAGGGGGACACTGTGGTCCTCATCACCCATGACAACTCCATCGCGGTGAAGGCGGACCGCATCGTCCGCCTCCAGGACGGAAAGATCATCTACGACGGCGTGCCCATGACCCCAGGGCCGTGGTGCGGCCCGAAGAGATGGAGCAGGACGAGCCGGCGGCAGGCGGATTTTCGGACGCCTCCCCGGCGGAACAGGAGGCGGGCGCATGAACTTTGGACAGTCCTTCCGCCTGGCCCTGAAGTCCCTGATGACCAGCAAGATGCGGGCTCTGCTCACCATGCTGGGCATCATCATCGGCGTGGGTGCCGTCATCGTTATCACCAGCCTGGGCAACGGCATGCGGGAATATGATGAACGAGCAGTTTGAGAAGCTGGGCGCCAATTTGGTCCAGGTCAATTGTTTATGTACGGGGGGACTCCGTTCGGTGGACAGACGATATGTATGAACTGGTGGATAAATATCCCCAGTACATCTCCGGCGTGACCCCTATGTCTCCCGCTCAGCTGGCGGTGCGGCAGGGGAGCGCGGGATTTTGAGCGCACCAGCATTTATGGTGTGGGTGAGACCTTCCTCAACGAGAGGGGGCCACCATGAGCGGCCAGAACCTGGGCAAAGGCCGATTTATCTCCTACATCGACGCTGCCCGCTACCAGAACGTATGCGTCATCGGCGCTTATCTGGAGGAAGAGGCCTTCCAGGGCGACGCCCTGGGCAAGCAGCTGTCCATCGGCGGGGAGCACTTTACCGTTATCGGTGTGCTGGAGAAGAACAGCGACATGAGCGAGGGAGCGGGGACGACATCATATACCTCCCCTACACCACCGCCCTGCGCCTGAGCGGGAGTGCGGACGCCAGCATGTACATGTTCACCAGCACCAGCAAGGACACAGCTGCAACGGCCAAAGGGGCATCATCGAGAACCGGCTGTACAAGACCTTCCAGAGCAGCGACTACTACTTTGTCATGACCTCCGCCGAGATGATGGACGCCATGAACGCCATGATGGGCACCATGATGGCGGTGTTGGTGGCCATCGCCGCCATCTCTCTGCTGGTGGGCGGCATCGGCATTATGAATATCATGCTGGTCTCCGTTACCGAGCGCACCCGGGAGATCGGCATCCGCAAGTCCCTGGGCGCCAAGCGGAAGGATATCCGCAGGCAGTTCATCGTGAGGCCGGCACCACCTCAGCCATCGGCGGGGTGCTGGGCATCCTGGTGGGGATCGGCCTGGTTGCCAGTTTGGCCGGCTCCCCTCATTGGGCATGATGACCAGTGGTATGGGCGGCGGGAGCACCTTCAGTGCGGTGCATCATGGTGGGCGATGAGCGGTGAGTTCCACCTGAACCGCCGGGTCACCCGGGCCGAGTTTATCACCATGGCTCACCGCCCAGAAGTCCACCGACGTGCTGACCCGGCAGGATACCCTGTATCTGTTTTATAACCTGCTCTCCACCAACACCAAGGAGGGCACCCCCTATATTAACAAGCTGGGCTACTCACCAACGCCGCCGGTGAGGTGGACCGGGGTGGCCCTGGTCAACGGCGTGATGGAGGGCCCGGTGGTGGCGGCCGGCAGCTGGCAGCAGTCCGTCCCCTTCGATGCTTGGACAGCGCCCGGGTGTACCGACGGCGCCGCCTCCTCCGCCAAGTCCATCCAGAACAACGACATCGTCTACTGGGTGAGTCCATGCAGACCCTGTGGGTGTACACCGACCGGGTGGCCGGCACGATCCAGGAACTGAGCCCCACTCCCTCCAACCCCACATCCGTGAAGGTGGCAGGCCAGACCTATGAGATCGAGACAGCCTCCGCCGCCTACGAGCTGTCCGACCTGGGCAGCTATCAGGTGTGAATACCGTCACCCCTGCTGCTGGGCCGGAACGGCGTGGCCGCTGTGGCCGTGCCGCCTCCGCCTCGTACGCAGCAAAGACGTGGCATCGTCACTAACCTGGAGCCGCGGCACCTACCCGGCCCCTGGGCCAACTCCCACCGCTGGCTGACACTGTGACCATCCTTTACAAACCGACGGCCGCACATAGCCATCAGTGGACCACCGGACTACTTCGTGCGGGGCAACCTGGTCCAGGTGGTCATCATCAGCAGTGAGGACGGCTCCCTCAAGCGGCTGGAGCGAGACCGGCAAGCCTCCGGCAAGGTGTCCCCCGACGCCCGGCAAATCCGGGCAGTTATCGGTGAGATCACAAAGCTGATCCTGAAGGACGCCACCGGCGATATGCACAGCTACGGCATCATGACTGATGTGGTGGACAGCAGCCCGGGGCGGCGTCAGCGTCACCGTGAGTTACACCATGGATCTGGCGGGCGAGACCGTATCCCTGCCCGGAATGAGCGTCAAAGTAATGGCGTGAAGAAGGGCCCTGTGGTGGTGATGGGCAATGTCTGCGCTCCCCGATAAGGATCCGGCAGCGACCGAGGTGGGAGGCTGCCCGTCAGCGGCAACACCCTGCCGGCGTCTTCCTGGAACCAGCTCGATGGCCTGCTTGCCAGTCATGTATGCTCGATGGGAAGCGACACAAGGCACGGAGTCACTTCAGCCTCCCGGCAGATAACTCCCAGCGATGCTCGGGCTGTCATGGGGCAGTATTTCTCCACTTAGAATGGAAATGGCAGCTTGTTTCTCCCTCGTCCTCCAAAATACAGGTCCGGCCAGAGAGGCGATGACGCTGCGAAAGTAGGTGGTGCACTCCGGGGGACCACCTGATCCTGATCGATAACGCAGAAGGGACGCCTTGCTGCACCGACGCATAGGGCGTCAACATGCCCCTGCCTTGGCACAGTGGAAGAACAGCGTTCCCTCCCTGATAATATAGCTGAGGGGGACCCATGGGGCTGCCGTCGCCGGCCACGGCCAGGACGCCGGAGTGTCCCCGGGACAGGATGGCGGCGCAGTCCCCTGAGAGAGCTGCTGGCGGTGCCGCCGCATGGGTCCGAAACATGGATCTGCCTCCTTTTTCTGTAAGATTCGCAAACCACATCATACTATATAAGGGCCCGGCGCCGTGAGAGGCGCCGGGCAGGGTCAGCAAGCAGGAGTGGCTGGATGGGCGGCAGCTCCTCCGGCAGGAGAGCAGATGGGGCGGAGCAGGGGAAGGAGAGATCAACCCCTCCTCTCGCCGGGCCGTCAGTTCCAGCAGAGCGCACAGGCCCTCCAGGGAGAGGTGGGAACTCCCCTCCCACTGGAAGGGGTAGGCTGCTGAGCGCGAAGGGGCGAATCGTCCTGCTCCCCGGTGAGGAAGAGCCGGCAGTAAGGACCACGGAGCCCTCCTCGGCATGGGGAGATGACCAGCTTGGTCCCCCTGAGATGGCGGCGGTACGGCCGAAGGCGGCGGCCACCGCCTGGGCGGGCAGCCAGCAGATGCCGTCCAGAAGGATGGGGACGGCCTCCAGAGGCATGTCCCCGGCGCAGAGCGCTGTATGGGGCCTGTCCACTGCCCTGCGGGCCGGAACTCATCGAATGGGGCCGCTCTCCCGGACCTGGAGAGCCAGCGTACGCCCCACAAAGCGAAGTGCCAGGTTCAAAGCAGAAGCCGGTAATGTCCTCCCTCTCTGCCTTCCGGATATGGATGAAGCCGTAGCGCCAGCAGCGCTTGGCGAGCCAGCGGTGGTCGTGGTGTCTTCGAAATGGGCACTGCGGCTGGCGGTATTGATGTCCGTGGGCCAGGCCGGTGGTCTGGTGCTCAGGAGAAGCCCGGCCGCGGAGTAGGTGTCGGCCTCCACGCCGTCCTGGAGCGGTGTACCGGCGGTACAGGGAGTCCTGATAGTAGGAGCGGTAGGCGGAGACGTAAAGCGGGTGATGCCGTTCCTCCCTGAATGCGTCGGCCATCTGGCATGAAGCCGCTTCGCGGCTGCGTAGGGGCCAGGAGCCCCCCCGGAGGGGCGTACCGGGCGGCAGGCTGTGCAGCCGGGGGGACAGCCGTCCGGCAGCGGGTGGTATTTGCTGACCAGGACGGGAGAGAGTGCCTCCCGGCCTCCTGCCCGGGATACATCGCCGTAAAAGGTCCCGCTGTCCAGCCGATGTTCACCCGGGTGACCACGTCCTCCGGGGAGAGCCTGGCCAGCGGGCGCCGTGTGTAGCCAGATAGCGGTCCAGCAGCTCCGGGCGGTAGTAGGAGAGGCCTGACAGGCCACCGCCCGGGCGGTGGGTGTCCGGGTCCTGGAAGGGAGGGGCCGGAGAGGGCTGCCCTTCCCGGAGGCGGCGGGGAGAGACCGAACAGGGACGGCAGCGCCGGTGAGCAGGAGACGGAGAGTGACCAGGCCGCCGCTACGGTCAGATGCGCAGGGAGCATGGTTCATAACCCTGGGAGACCTCCTGAGTGGAAGAAGAGACGGGGCCGGTCCGGGTCGCAGAGGCCAGGAACCAGCGGAAGATGGGGGAGCGCCGTCCACCGTGTCGTAAGGCGGGAGAAAGGGGCCGCCTATCCGCCCGGGTGGAACTGGACCCCCCCCAGGTCGGGGAGGGAGGGGTGCCTCTATGGCCTCGGGAACGCCGTCCACCGCCCGGAGGGTAAGGACCTCAGCCCTGGGGCGGGGCAGTCCACTGCCTGGTGGTGAGAGCTGTTGACGGAGAAGTGGGCCGTAGAGGGTGTGGAGCAGGCCGTCTGGCTGGGCGCGACCGGGTGGACCTGGTCCGCCTGCATGGGAGGGACGCCGACGTCCCCTGCGTCCCGAAGCAGGGTGCCCCCAGGCCACATTAACGATCTGCATGCCTCGGCGACCCCTTTGCGATAGACGTGCCCGCCTGATAAAAGGCGCGGAACAGCTCCAGCTCTGCCTCGGTCCCGGGCGGGGGTCCGGGGGCTGGAGCCCTGGTCGGGCTGTCCGTACAGGACGGTCCAGGTCGCCGCCGCCGCACAGCAGCAGCCCGGCGCAGGACAGGTCCGGTGGGGGCAGTAACCAGAAACAGGCGTGCCGCCCGCGGCGCGGCACGGACATAGTTGGACATCTTTCCATCCGCCCCTGAGATCAGGATGCGGGAGAGCGAGCTGCGTCACACATGGGAACTCCTTTCAAGGGCGCCTCAGGGCGCCTGGGTAGGGGCCTGGTCCAACTGAGCAGGCACGCAGGCGCACCTGAGCGATCATCTCCACGGCGCCATTGATGCCGGTGATGGAGGAGTTGAGGTCAGGTCATACCGGCGCATCTCCCCCAGGTGTGGCCGGTGTGTAATAATTGTAGTAGGGCGCGCCCCCGGTCCATCTGGATGATGCGCCGTTCCATGTCGTCTGACGGGATGTGTACTCCTCCACACACCGTCACCCGGCTGGGCAGATCGGCGTGGACAAAGACCTTCAGACATTCTGGCCGATCCCCCAGCACATAGTCGCTGCACCGCCCCACAATAACACACGGGGCCTTCGTCGGCCAGCTCCCCGGATCACGTCGGCCTGGGCGAAAAAGCGCCTGGTGGCTGACGGCACACCTTGGTGGGCAAAGGTGGGGTCCCGATCCCGATGGGGGTGATGGACAAATGGGAAAGTGGCTGCGGCCCGCCTCCGCACGGGCACAAAGTCCGGGGACAGGCCGCTCTTCTCCGCTGTCTTTTGGATCAGCGTGCGGTCATAACAGGATGCCCAGGTTTGCGGGCCAGCTTCTTGCCGATCAGGCGGCCGCCGCTTCCCAAACTCTCGCGGCTGATGGACACGACATAGTGCTCGCCAGAGACACGCCTCCTTATAGTGTGGCTTCAGGTACGGGCGAGGCTGTTTCATCCGTACCTCCTGTTTCTTTATATTATAGCGCAATTTGAAGAAAAATGACAACGAAAAATCTCAGGCCCTCCAGGTTGACAGGAAAGAAAATCTAGGCATAATCAAAACAGAGGAGGCGGTCTGATGGAGGAGACCCGCTGAAGCGAGAAAACCAATATCTTAATGACGGAGGACGGCCGCTGGGTGAGGTTGCTGATTCAGAGCCAGCTTCCAACCGGGAGGTCTGGCTGGAACTGGAAGAGATGTGAAGAGCTGGCGGAGTCTGCGGGTGCGGGGCGCCCAGCCATCGGCGTCTTTGCGGCGTATGCCCTGTATGTGCTGGCCCGAAGGCTGGCGGACCGGGCGCCGGTGGAGGCGGCGTTCCCGGCACTCGGTGCTGCGGCGCTGGCCTGGCGTGGCGGCCACCCGGCCCACGGCGGTGAACCTGCGCTGGGCGCTGGAGCGGATGCTGGCGCAAGTGGGACCGGGACGGCAGGGCCGCCGGGAGCAGATCGTCCAGGTGCTGGAGCGGGAGTGCCGGGCCATCCACCGAGGATGAGATGTGCCGCCGGATCGCGGAGCACGGTCTGACCCCTGGTGAGGGAGGGGACGGCATCCTGACCCACTGCAACGCCGCGCTTGGCCGCCTCCCCGCTGGCGGCACCGCCCTGGGCCCCATCCTGCTGGGCGCAGTGAGCGTGGATCTGCCGAGGTCTTTCGCCGACGAGCTCTCGGGCCCCTGCTCCAGGGGCGCGGGCTCACCGCCCGGGAGCTGTGCCCGGGCGGGGGTGGAGGTCACCCCGATCTGTGGCCAACATGGCCTCCATGGTGATGAAGAACGGCTGTGGCTCCAGGCCTGCTTTTCGTGGGCTGCGACCGGGTCGGCGGCCAACGGCGACGCCGCCACCGTAAGATCGGCACCAGCGGCGTGGCGGTCCTGGCCCGCACTACGGATGTCCCCTTCTATGTGCTGGGAACTACCTCCACTATCGACTCTGGAGTTTGTCCGACGACGACCTCGCCAATGAGGAGCGGGACGGGGAAGAGATCCGCCCTCTGGTACCGGTGAGCCCATGGCGCCAGCGGGTGAGGTGCTGGGACCCCGCCTTCGACGTCACCGACCACAGCCTGATCTCCCGCCATCGTCACGGAGGGAGGCATCTGCCGTCCCCCGCCCTTCAGGAGAGACTGCAGGAGCTGGTTTCCCAGAAAAGGGGATGCGCCGTGAGCTGGACGAGGGAAGCAGGAGTTTCGGCGGAAGATCTGCCAGGCCGCCCCGCCAGATAGCCCAGGCGGGGCTATGTGGCGGCCAACGACAGGAATCTGTCTGCCCGGTGCTCCGATGGCGGGGTGCTCATTACTCCCTCGAGGGGTCTATAAGGAGACCTGGAGGAGGACATGCTGCTGGAAGTGGATCTGGAGGGGCGGGTGCTGTCCGGAACAGGAGGCCCTCGTCCGAGAAGCCCGATGCATCTGGCTCTCTACCGTACCCGGCCTGAGGTGGGAGGCGTAGTCCACACCCACGCTCCATATTCCGTGTGTTTTCGGCCAACCTGGGGGAGGACCTGACCGAGCCCATCACTGCGGACTGGGCCCTGCGCATGGCACCGGACCCAGGCCCTGGAGCAGTACTCGCAAGCAGCGGCATCTGGGCCTGCTGTTGACGGCTTCATCCCGGTCCTGGAAAGCCGGAGGAGGTCAGGGAATTGACGTATTCCGCCGTCTGGCGGGAGAAGAAAGGAAATTGATATGAAAACAAGATGCTGCGCAATGGTGTGGAGATTCCGGAGGTGGGCTTCGGGACCTGGAAGGCAGGGGAGACCGACGGCTTCGCGGTGCTCTCTGAGGCCATCCGGGCTGGCTACCGGCATATCGACACCGCCTCCGCCTACCACACAGAGGAGGCGGTGGGCAGAGCGGTGGCCGCCTCCAGGAATGGACCGGTCGGAGTTCTTCATCACCACTAAGGCGTGGAAGGACCAGCTGGGCTACGACGACCCCTGGCCGCCTTTGACGCCTCATGCCAGGCGCTGGGGATGGACTATTTGGATCTGTACCTGATCCATTGGCCCAGGCTGATGCTGCCTGCGAGTGAGTGGAAGGAGCTGGACCGGGGGAGCTGGCGGGCCATGGAGGAGCTGTACCGGGCCCGGCGGGTCCGGGCCATCGGGGAGCAACTTCCTGCTCACCACCTGGAGAACCTGCTGGAGGTGTGTACAGTGCCCCCATGGTGGACCAGATCGAGTTTCATCAGCTATGTCCAGTGGGAGACGGTGAAGTTCTGCCGGCCAGCCAGATCCTGGTGGAGTGCATGGAGCCCCTGGGCCGCCAGAGGCTGGCGGATGATCCCCTGCTGGCGGAGCTGGCCGGGAAATACGGGGTCTCCCAGGCCCAGATCTGCCACGCTTCGCCCTGGACTGCGGCGTGGTCCCCTGCCCAAGTCGGCCGACGCTGGACGGATGCGCCAGAACCTGGCGCTGGACTTTGCCCTGGAGGCGGAGGACTTGGGGCGGCTGCGGACATGCCCCAGACAGGCTGGTCGGCCTGCACCAGACAAGAAGTGAGCCGGCGGGACAGAGTCTGTCCTCCCCGCGGATGCGGGGAGGACGGCCTGGGTATCTATTCGTCAGACTGGTACTGGGCAGACCTCCAGCACAAAGTCCCAGAACCGCTGGACCGCGGGCAGGGACCCTGCGGTCCTTGGGGCGAGAACATCATAGAGCATGCGGTGGGTCTCAGTGTCCGCGATGTAGAGGGACGGACAGAGTAGAGCCGGAGGCCGAACATGCGCATGATGCCCACCCCTAGTCCCTGGGAGACAAAGCTGGCTAACATGTGGTCGGTGGCCACCTCGAAAGCGACATCTGGCTGGAGATCCTGCTGACGAAAACATGGACAGCACCAGATTGCGGGTGGGGCTGGCCTGGTTGTAGATCACCAGCCGCTCCCGGCTCAACTGCTCCAGCGTCACCTGCTCCCTGCTGGGCAAGGGGTGTCCGGCGAGGGACCACGGCCACCAGCTCCTCGAGCACACGGGGGCAGAACTCAAATGAGCTGTCGTCGAACCAGATTGCCGAAGCCGATGTCCAGGGCGTGGTGGGTGAAATCGGCGGCGATGCGCCGGGTGGGTTTCTCGTCAAAGGTGTGCAATACCCTGGTTGTCCGGGTTCTGGTAGAAGTGACTGACGCACCAGGGGATCAGAGTGGCGCTGACAGTGCTGATGAAGCCCAGCCGTACCTGGCCCCCGGGTGGGGCTGCACCGGGACCGGGCCACCCGCTTCCTCCTCGATCTGCCGGATGGCCCGCTCGGCGTAGGCGAGGAACTCCTGCCCGTACGGAGTGAGCAGGGTATCCCGCCCGTTTTTTGTAGAGAAGGGGGATGCCCAGCTCCTCCTCCAGTGCGGCCATGGAGTGGCTCAGGTTGGACTGAGTGACATAGAGGGCGTCGGCGGCCCGGGTGAGGCCCCTGGCCTGGGCGATGGCCTGGAGATAGTAGAGTTGATTCAGATTCATGGGGCCGCGGCCTCCTGTTTCATCG
>VOFI01002711.1_pt1 | contig 47250 bp, 94 predicted proteins | sample 5384131 | NCBI WGS metagenome assembly VOFI01 (sample SAMN12384728, study PRJNA508395) | human gut metagenome | isolation source: healthy gut H | host: Homo sapiens
GTTCAGCCGTGCTTTTCCCGATCAGGAACTCCCGGTTTCTCCTGACCCGTCCGGCAATCGCTGCATCCAGCGTTTCTCCACCGGTCTTCAGCAGCCGGTTCATGACCATTCCGCCGCGGGAAAGCACCGACAATTCTAGTAGTGCCGCCACCAAAGTTGGCAAAAAAAATCCCGGTCTCATTCATCACATCCAGCCCCAGTCCGACGGCATCTGCCAGTCCCCGTTCCACAATCCTGACTGACTTTGCCTTTGCTCCGGAATGCATCACAAGATCGTAAAAACGCTTTCTTTTCCACTTCCGTCACATCGGTCGGTACTGCGATCACATATTCCGCTCCACGGCAAACTGATGATCTGTCTTCAGAAGACTCCCCCAGTAAATACTGCATATCATCAAATCTCGCGATTACTCCGTTCTTCATCGGAAAAAGGATCTCAACATTCTCCGGTGCTTTTTCATACATCTTATACGCTTCATTTCCGACGGAAAAATATATTTTTATCCTTCATGGCTATCACATTTTTTTCCCGCCAGATCCGTACTTTCTTTTTATCAAAAATCTTGATCTCGTATGTCCCAAGATCCAGCCCATATATATTCCTGGCCATTCTAAAACCAACCCCTTAATTTCTTAACCCGGATTCCCGCAAAAGAAACCCTTTTTCCCTCAGACTTATATAACGATTATCTCCTATGATGATATGATCCAGCAGCTCGATACCGATCAGATCTCCTGCTTTTCTCACTCTCTGCGTCAGAAGAATATCTTCCTGACTCGGAGTCGGGTCACCACTTGATGATTATGAAGCAGAATGATGGATACTGCATTCTTCTTCAGAGCTTCAAGAAAAAGCTCCCTCGGAGATACGAGCGTTGCATTGACCGTTCCCACTGATATATCACTGGCTCCGATCAGTTTTTGCTTTTTGTATTCAGCAAAAGCAGCTTCATCACTTTTTCTGACGATGCCGCATATCTTCCATATAGTAACGGGCGATCGTATTCGGAGAAGAAAAATCCAGACCCTCCAAAGCCTCTGCCTTCGCCATCCTTCTTGCAAGCTCTGCAAGGCAGCGGATCTGAATTGCTTTCACTTTGCCGATCCCCCTGACCTGCCGAAGCTGTTCCACTGTCCATTGCGGAAGGTTCACAAGACCACCCCGATCTGTCTCCGGATGCAGGATCTTCTGTGCGAGCCGGAGTGAATTCTCCCTTTTGTTCCGGTTCGCAAAAGAACTGCCAGTAACTCTGCATCTGTCAGATTCTCTGCTCCATACTGTTCACACTTTTCATAAGGCCGCTCTTCACGGTACATCTCTTTTATCGTAACATTTTCATTTCTCTGCATCTATATCATATCACTGCGACGATAGAATACAACGACTAATTTTAGCACAGTTTCCAAAAAGTGTATAGAGATGAATCATTAAAAAATGTGAATTTAAGAAACCTTTAAGATTCATAACGACGGATGATCTCTTCCGCAACTTTGATCCCGTCCATGGCAGCAGACGTGATCCCTCCTGCATACCCTACGTATTTCCCCACACGGGTAGATCCAGGATATTTTTTCAGAAACGCACTGTTCATTTTCTCTCGATCCGCACCGGTGAAGAAGTTCTGCTTTCCACACCACTCAGCAATACATCCTCTCCGGCAAAGCCTCTGATCTTATGATCCATTGCAAGGATTCCATCCTCAAGCGACAGCGAAAGTTCCTTTGGGAAGATCTCCCGGACATTTGCCAGTGTATACGCTCCTTTGATGCAGGGACTTACTGTTCCATATTCTGTGCTGATCCGGTTCTTCCTGAAATCCTCAAATCTCTGTACCGGTACTTTTCCCTGTCCGGCTTTCCGGGCATTTTCCTCAAGCTTTCTCTGAAATGCGATTCCTGCAAAGAGCATCATCTGATCCAAAATCTTCCGGTGTCACAGTTACGATCACCGCACTGTTCGCATTTTTTCCGGCCCGGTCGCTGTAGCTCATTCCATTGACCGCAAGGCGGTGTTCTTCCGAAGACGCATTGACCACATACCCTCCCGGACACACATGCAGAAGGTATATACGCCCCGTCCGTTTGTAAGCTTTTCTGTCAGCTTATATGCGGCTGCCGGGAGTTCTTTTCCCCGGCTTCTTCCGTACTGCGACTGATCGATCAGTTCCTGCGGATGTTCCACTCCTGACCCCCACTGCGAAAGATTTGGCACGCATCGGAAGCTGATGCCGGTTCAGCATCTCAAACGTATCTCTCGCACTGTGTCCGATTGCAAAACTGCAACTCCTGCCGGAATTTCTTCTGTTCCATTAACCTGAAGGCAATGCTGCTCCACAAGAAGATCTGTCACCTGAGAATGAAAAGAAAATTCTCCTCCCAGGCGTAAAAATTTCTTCACGCATTTTCCTGACAACTTCAATCAGGATATCGGTTCGATATGTGGTTTCTGCACATATAAAATATCCTCTGCCGCCCTCGAATTTTACAAATGTCTCCAGGACAAACCGGTTTCTTCCGTTCTTATCTTTTACAAAGTGTATTCAGCTTTCCGTCCGAAAAAGTTCCGGCTCCGCCTTCACCGAACTGTACGTTGGAATCTGGATTCAAAACCCCGGTTTCCCAGAAATGATCCACATCTGACTTTCGCTTCTCCACGTCTGCCCCACGTTCCAGCACCAACGGACGATACCCCTCTTTTTGCCAGTACATAAGCACAGAACAGACCTGCCGGTCCGCTTCCGACGATTACCGGTCTTCCGTTTAATTTCTCCGTTCCATGTGGCGTAACCTGATATGGACGTTCCTCTATATGCGAAACATTGCTCCCCCCTTTTTATGCTTTAACAGCATCGCTTCATTTTTTCACTTTTACATCCACTGTATAGACATAAAAAAGCTCCGGTTTTCTTTCTCGCATCCAGTGACTGTCTGCGGATCTGATAAGAGATCAGTTCCTCCGGGCGGATGTGAAGCTGTCTGACCAGCTTTTTTCAAGCTGCTCTTTTTGTATGTGGAATCGATAATTTTAACTGACTGACTCTTATCATATGATTCATTTCTCCAATCTCATTTTCACTCTTTCGTTGCTGCCGATTTTCCTGCCAGCACACCACTGGCAACTGCAAAGGAAATATTATATCCTCCGCAGATCCCGTCAACATCTACGATCTCTCCTGCAAAATACACCCCCGGAACAAGTCTGGACTCCATTGTATCTGCATGGATCTGCCGCGTATCAACACCTCCGCAACAGATCTGTGCCTGTTCAAAGGAATTAGTACCTGTGACCTGTACTTTAAATTCTTTGATCAGCCGGGTCAGGTCTTAGGAGTTCTTCCTCCGTCAGAGTTCCCACTCTTTTTTTCTTTCGGGATCCTGGCAGAATTTCAGCCACAGACCGGAAAGCTTTTTTATGAAATAATCCGGTCAGAAAATGCTCCGCGGTTTTTTCTGGTCTGTTTCGGGCTCTTTTTCTTAAAAGTCCAGCATTTTCTCCGTAGAAAGTTCCGGCATAAAATCGATCATCGCCTCTACTTTTTTTTCCTTCATACAATCCTCTCGAAGCATATCTGCTAACCTGGAATACCGGGATTCCTGAAAAGTCCGTACGCAGCAAGCTGCAATTCTCCGGTATCAGAAGCCGCCTCTGTTCCATCTGTATAAAGAATGATCTTTCCGTTCACTCTTACCCCTGCAATATTTTTAAAAAACTTTCCACTGCACTGAAGCTGCACCAGTGCCGGGAGAACCGGAATCAGGCTATGCCCCATTTTTTTTTTGCAATATCATACCCCGATCCATCTGATCCGGTCACTGGGCCTTTAACCGGCACATAAGATCACCCGGTCTGCCTGAAAACTTTTTCCCTCCGCACAGATCTTAAATCCATTTTTTCTCTGCGGATCTCCGGGGCAGCGGACACCGGTATGCACCTCCACACCTATTCCCTCTCCAGTTCTTCCTGCAAAGTCTCTGCCACAGAAGAAGCCTGATCTGAATTGGGATAAATATAACCGTTTCTGTCCTTTGGATAAATTCCCATCTCCTGAAAAAGCTCCAGAATCTTTTTCTGCCGGGAACTTCTGCATGACCTTCCACGGAAATTCCGGATCATCTGAACGGTAACACTGCGGTGTCTGCACCCGGTTCGTATAGTTGCATCTTCCGTTCCCGGTCACCAGTATCTTTTTTCCGGTCATCTCTTTCTGTTCCAGCAGCAGCACATCAGCTCCCTGCTCTGCCGCGGTAACCGCAGCAGTCATTCCCGAAACTCCGCCACCGATCACTGCGATCCGATTTTTTCTTTTTCATTCTGCTCCCTCTCACGCCTGTTCAATCTGTTCCCGGCTGACTACCCCTGCATCCAGCAGACTCTGCAATGATTTCAGGATGCCAAGTTTCGCATGATACCAGGTCAGTCCTCCCTGGAAATAAACTGCATACGGAGGCTTGACCGGACCATCCGCACTTAACTCAATGGAAGATCCCTGCACAAAAGCTCCTGCTGCCATGATCACGTCGCTGTCGTAGCCCGGCATCGCCCAGGGCTCCGGGGTTACATAGCTGTCCACCGGCGCTGCTGCCTGGATTCCTTTACAGAAAGCGATCACACCTTCCGCAGAGCCGAGGGTCACTGCCTGAATGATATCATGACGGGATTCTTTTCCATCCGGTACTACCGGATATCCCAGTCCTTCATAAATATTGGCTGCAAAGACTGCCCCTTTCAACGCACCGCATACCACAGTCGGTGCAAGGAAAAATCCCTGATAAAATGACTGCATGACTCCGAGAGATGCCCCCACTTCTTTTCCCAGTCCCGGAGAAGTCAGCCGGTAAGCACAGTTCTCGATCAGATCTTCCCGTCCGGCAATATAGCCACCGATCGGTGCAAGGCCGCCTCCCGGATTTTTGATCAGAGAACCGACGATCATATCTGCTCCTACATCACTCGGTTCAATCCGCTCTACAAATTCTCCATAGCAGTTATCTACCATACAGATCACATCCGGTCTTCTCTCTTTAATAAAAGCAATCAGTTCTCCGATCTTTTCTACGGAAAAGCTTGGTCTTGTCTGATATCCTTTGGAACGCTGGATTGTTACAAGCTTTGTCTTTTCATTCAGGGCTGCCTCAATAGCCGGATAATCGAAATATCCGTCTTCTAAAAAGTTCCACCTGCCGGTAAGTAATCCCATACTCCGCAAAGAGATCCCTTGGATGGACGGATACCGATCACTTCTTCCAGTGTATCATACGGCTTTCCGACCGGAGATAGAAGCTCATCGCCCGGGCGCAGATTTGCAGCCAGTGCCAGTGCCAGTGCATGCGTTCCACAGGTAATCTGTGGACGTACCAGGGCTGCCTCGGTATGAAATACCGACGCATAAACCGACTCCAGTGTATCCCTTCCAAGATCATTATACCCATAACCGCTCACATAATTAAAGCAGCCTTCACTGACCCGGTTCTCCTGCATCGCCCGGATCACTTTCATCTGGTTATATTCTGCATTTTTGTCAAATTCTTCAAACCGTTCTTTCAGCCGGCTCTCTGTCCTCTGCCCGTACTCCCATACTTCTCTGGAAATTCCAAGTCCTTCATAGATTTTTTCTGTATCCATTATTCCCATTTTCTTTCCTCTTCTTTTACCTGATTATCTCTTTTTTTTTTCTGAGCTGATCCAGCATAAATGTGATCAGCTTGTCTTCATCTCTTCCGACAATACTTTTATCTATCCAGATCACATCCCGTTCTCTTCTGAACCACGTCAGCTGACGCTTTGCGAAATGCCTTGTATCCCGCTGGATGATCCTGACTGCTTGCTCTTCAAGCGGATATTCTCCTTCAAAATAGCCGAACAGCTCTTTATATCCAAGCCCCTGCATGGATACGTTTTCCCGTTTCAGCCCGCGTTTTCGCAGTGCCTCCACTTCTTCGGGCAGTCCCTGCTCCATCATTTTTCCACACGGCGGTCGATCCGTTCATATAACCTTTTTTTCTCTCATCTGTCAGAACAAAATATGCGGACCGGTATGCAGCTTCTTTTTCCCGTTCTTTCTCATTATGCTCAGAAATTTTTGTTCCCGTCTGATGATAAAATTCCAATGCACGGATCACCCGCTTCACATTATGACAATGGATCTGGCTGGCTGATTCCTGATCTGCCTCCTGAAGCAACTTATGGAGATACTCTTCTCCTTTTTCCTCCGCGAGCTGCTCCAGTTCTTTCCGGTATGTGTGATCTGTCTCATTTTCCGTAAAATCTATATCATACAGAAGTGCTGGATATAGAAACCTGTCCCGCCTACAACGATCGGGATATGACCACGTTCATAAATCCCCTTCATTGCCTCCTTTGCCAGTTCCTGAAAACGTACTACGTTAAACTCCTCTTCCGGTTCCAGCACATCGACCGGTGATGAGGAACTCCTTCCATCTCTTCCGGTGTGATCTTGGCCGAACCTATGTCCATTTCTTGTATACCTGCATGGAATCTGCTGAAATAATCTCTCCGCCTACAGCTTTTGCAAGTCCGATGGAGGGCAGCAGTTTTGCCGACTGCCGTCAGACCGGTCAGAATAATCAGCGGCTTCTTTTCTTCTTTTTTCCACTCTGTTCTCCTTATACGATTCGCTTAAATTTCTTTTCAAGATCATGCTTTGTCATGGCAATGATCGTCGGTCTTCCATGAGGGCAGTGATATGGATTATCCAGGGTCAGCAGTTCAGCGATCAGCTCGTCCACCTCCTGTGCAGACAATCGGTTATTTCCTTTGACTGCCGCCTTGCATGACATGGATGCCACTTTTTCATCAATCAGTTCCGGTGTCATTCCCGTGGACAGTCCGTCTGCCAGATCATCTAGCATTTCCATCAACAGTTCCTTTTTTTGCAATGCTGAACAGATTGTCCGGCACTGCACGTACTGCATACTCTTCTCCACCAAACGGTTCGATCTCAAATCCGATCCGGTAAACCGGTCCATATTTTCATTCAGAAGCTGTCTTGCTTCCTGCATGGATAAGCTTAAAATGATCGGAGGACTTAAGTACTGGGAAGTAAACTCTCTGGTCTTCATTCCCTGCAGTGTCCTTTCATACAGTACTCTCTCATGTGCCGCATGCTGATCGATAATATACAATTTATCCTGAAACTCAACCAGCCAGTACGTATCAAAGACCTGACCGATCAGTTTATATTCCGCACGTACTTCCCGCTTCAGGAAATTTTCTTCAAATAAATCCATCTGCTTTGGCTTTTCTTTCTGTTCCTGCACTCTTTCACTGATCCGCTCCATCTGCTCATCCTGCCGGAAGATTCCATTTTTATCCGAAACTTCCGCAGAAGATGAACGGTTATGATAAGACAGAACTCTCTCCCTCATCTTTCTGATAAAATAATCCTCATCCCTGACTGTAGCTCTTCCGGTCCGGCATTGTCCGGCACCGGATCCGGCTGTACCTGCGTGCCTGCGGTGCTTTCCATGCTCTGTACTGCTCCGGTTCTCTCCTGATCTCCTGTCGGCTGCATGACTTCAGAATTTTCTGTATGTTCTGCCGGTTGTGCTGCCCCGGTTCTCTCCGTGGATTCTGCATCTTTCTTGGTATACGGATTCTCCCCGTAAACTGTCCGGCTTTCTCCTGCCATGGATGCAGAAGCTCTCGGACGCAGAAGAAAAGGACTTTCCTTTCTTCTCTCAGCTTTCTCTTCTGACCTGCGTTTCTCCCTCTTCCATCCTGACAGCTACCGGTTCCGGTACTTTGCCCGCTGAATCAGCTCCGGCTCAAGCAGCGTTCGATGCACTGCCTCAAAGACTGTCCCGTATACCTCCTGCTGCTTCTGAAACCGCAGTTCCATTTTTGTCGGATGAACATTGATATCGACTTCTTCCCCGTTTAAATGAAAATGAAGTACTGCAAATGGGAACTTATGCTGCATAACAAAATCCCGGTACGCACCCTCCAGTGCCTTTGAGATCATTCCGCTTTTTTTACATAGCGTCCGTTCACGAAAAAATTTTCAAAGTTCCGGTTTCCCCGGGTAATGACAGGCTTGCCAAGAAATCCGGTGATACGCAGTCCTCCTTTTTCATAATCCAGTTCGATCAGATTCGCAGCAACGTCTCTTCCGTAGATCTGATAGATCACATCCTTCAGCTTTCCATTCCCGGAAGTCCGTAGTTTCTCCTGTCCGTTATTAAGAAACTGCAATGCCACCTCAGGATGTGAAAGTGCAAGATGCATCAGCAGATCCTCGACATGTCCCGCTTCGGTCATCGGAGTCTTTAAAAACTTTCTTCTCGCAGGCACATTATAAAAGAGCTGATGCACAAGGAATGTCGTTCCATCCGGTGCACCTGTCTCTTCCAGGGAAACCTCTTTTTCCGCCTTCAATGACATACTTTGTTCCGAGATCGCTGTCCTTCGTCTTGGTGATCACTTCGGTTCTTGTCACTGCGGCAATGCTTGACAATGCTTCTCCTCTGAACCCCAACGATGCAATATGTGACAGGTCTTCCACCGTCTCGATCTTACTGGTCGAATGCCGGAGAAATGCACTTTTCACTTCTTCTTTCGGGATTCCGCATCCGTTATCCTCGGATCCTGATAAAGGAAATTCCCCCATCTTTAATCTCCACCGTCACGGATGTAGAACCTGCATCAATGGCATTTTCTACAAGCTCTTTTACAATTGAGGCCGGTCTCTCGATCACCTCTCCCGCTGCGATCTTATCGATCGTGATCTGGTCTAATACATGAATATGCGGCATCTTTTCCTCCTTTTCATCCTATCTGGCTACCAGCGGTTCTTCAGTTTGTTCTGAAGCCGGTACAAAGTATTCAGTGCATCCAGCGGTGTCAGATTGGTGACATCAATCTCCTTTAATTCGTTCAGCACATCATCATCCTTTACCGTATCAAATAAAGACATCTGTGCAATATCCACTTCATCATATTTTTGGATCTGCCCTTTTTTTCTTTGCTGTATGTTCCCTTGCAGCGATCTCGCTGACCCGGCTGGTAATATCTTCGTCACTTAACTCTTCCACGATCTCTTTTTTGCCCGGTTGATCACCAGATCCGGAACACCTGCCAGCTTTGCGACCTGGATACCGTAGCTCTTGTCGGCACCGCCCTTTACGATCTTACGCAGGAATACAATATCGTCCCCTTTTTTTCCTTGACTGCAATGCAGTAATTATTCACATTTTCGATCTTTCCTTCCAGCTCTGTCAGCTCATGATAATGCGTGGCAAATAACGTCTTTGCACCTAATAATTTACTGTCACTGATATATTCTACAACCGCCCATGCGATGGAAAGTCCGTCAAAGGTACTGGTGCCACGTCCGATCTCATCCAGGATCAGGAGACTTTTTTGGATGTGGCATTCCGTAAAATATTCGCCACCTCTGTCATTTCCACCATGAACGTACTCTGTCCGGATGCCAGGTCATCCGATGCCCCTACACGGGTAAAGATCCGATCCGAAAGTCCGATATTCGCACTCTGTGCCGGAACAAAACAGCCCACCTGTGCCATCAGGGCGATCAGAGCTGTCTGACGCATATAAGTGGATTTTCCTGCCATATTCGGTCCCGTGATAATGGAAATCCGGTTCTTTTTTATCATCCAGATACGTGTCATTTGAAATGAACATATCATTCGGGATCATTTTTTCCACAACCGGATGTCTTCCTTCTTTGATATCAATAATTCCTTTTTTTCATTGATCTTCGGGCGTACATAATGATTCCGTTCTGCCACAAGTGCCAGAGAGGTAAATACATCCAGTCCTGCGACCGCCTTTGCCGTTTTCTGGATCCGCTCCACCTGGGCTGCAATCGTCTCTCTGACCTCACTGTAAAGTTCATACTCCAGTGCATACAGTTTATCTTCTGCCCCCAGGATCATATCTTCAAGTTCTTTTAACTCCGGTGTGATATAACGCTCTGCATTGGCAAGTGTCTGCTTGCGGGTATAATAATCCGGTACAAGATCTTTATAGGAATTTGTGACTTCCAGATAATATCCAAATACTTTATTATACTTGATCTTCAGATTTTTAATTCCGGTCTTTTCCCGTTCATCTTCCTCCAGTTTGGCAAGCCAGTCTTTTCCGTCCGACTTGGCACGACGCAGCTTATCTACCTCTTCATTATACCCTTCCCGGATAATATTTCCCTCTTTCATTGCGATCGGAGGCTCTTCCCGGATCGCTTTCGTCAAGATCGCACAGATCTTCCAGTGCGTCCAGATCTTCGTAGATCTCCTGCAGCAGAGATGCTTTCATCTCCTCTAAAATATACCGGATCGGCGGCAGCATCTCCAGAGAGCTTTTTAAATGCGATCAGATCCCTCGGATTTGCCGAACCATAGGTAATCTTCGTAATCAGACGTTCCAGATCATAAACCGGGGAAAGATATTCTCTGATCTCTTCCCGTGAAATCGCCTGTTCTTTTAATTCTTCCACCGCATCCAGCCTTCGGTTGATCTCATTTTTATCAATCAGAGGCTGCTCCACGAACTTTCGCAGGGTACGTGCTCCCATGGCGGTTCTCGTCTTATCCAGCACCCACAGAAGCGGAACCTCTTTTCTGCTTTTCCCGGAGTGTCTCGCACAGCTCCAGATTTCTTCTTGTCGAGCTGTCCAGCATCATATATTTTCCCGTTACGTATGGAGTCAGATGCGTCAGGTTGGAAAGGGAATTTTTCTGCGTTTCCAGCAGATAAGTAAGTAATGCCCCTGCACTGATTACACCACAGTCATAATCCTCCAGCCCCAGTCCTGCAAAACTTGAAACCTTGAAATGCTCCAGCAGTTTCTCCCTGCACATGGCATCATCAAAATACCAGGAATCCAGAGAATAAATTGTAATCCCCAGTTTTCTCTTTCATCGTATCCAGATCCATACCGCTCATATAAAAAGCCCTCATTGCAGATGATCTCCGATGGAGAGAATTTATAAATCTCATCCATCAGCCTGCTGCCGTCCGGAAGTTCCGTCACAAAATAATCTCCTGTAGAAATATCTGCAATGGACACTCCGTACCGGTCTGCAATATAGACAATGCACATAATATAATTATTCTTCGTCTCATCCAGTGCCTGCGTATCCAGGTTCGTTCCCGGAGTTACGATCCGCACGACCTCACGCTTTTACGATTCCCTTCGCCTGCTTTGGATCTTCCACCTGCTCACAGATTGCCACTTTGTATCCTTTGGCAACCAGCCTGTTCAGATATCCTTCCACCGCATGATAAGGGACTCCGCACATTGGGGCACGTTCTTCCTGCCCACAGTTTTTCCCGGTCAGTGTGATCTCCAGTTCTCTGGATGCAGTCAGTGCATCCTCAAAGAACATTTCATAAAAAAATCGCCTAAGCGATAGAAGAGAATGCAGTCCTGATACTGGGACTTGGTCTCCATATACTGCTTCATCATTGGTGTTAACTCAGCCACATTCAAACTCCTTCATCTGTAAAATCTATTTTTGCATACAAAAATGCGTCCAAACCATACTAGATGGTTTTTCCTGCACAAATAGCATCATAAAATAAAAAAACCGGAAAGAAAACCCATTAAAAAATGGGTTCTTTCCGATGTATTATAGCATTTTTATCTTTTCTGTTCAACCTGCATTACATCATCTGCAATCTGTTCTGCAGTCAGATGATTTTCCAGCAGTATCTCTTTCACGTCATACCGGTCAATGAACTCTTTCTTCAGTCCGAAGTTCAGAACCTTCATGTCACTGTCGCCATAGAAACGTGCGATCTTCTCTCCAAATCCACCATTGAGGATTCCATCTTCCAGCGTGACCACGATATCATGATCTTTTTTTCAGTTCTTTCAGGAGTTCTTCATCCAGCCCTGTAATATAATATGGATTGATCACTGTCGGTACAGTTCCTGTCTTTTTCCCCCGATCAGGTCTGCTGCCTGTCCTGCAAGTCCGTAGAATGTTCCAAGTCCGATGACCGCAACTTTTGAACCTTTTCTCGTCACTTCATACTGATCCAGTCTTCCGAAATCCTTTTTTTCACTTCTTTTCCGTCTGAGATCACTGCACCGCCCGGAAGCTTGATTGCTACCGGATACTCATTCTGTTCGATCCACACTCCAGTCGAGCATTGCCAGGTATTCTTCCTTCGTTGTCGGAGCAAGGTATACTAGATTCGGGATATTTGCCAAGCATCGGCATATCCTAAACCTAAATGAGTCACATCATTCATTCCATAAACAGAACCAGCAAAAATCACGATCGTTGCCGGATTTTTATCAATGCATAAATCCTGTGAAATCTGGTCAAAAGTTCTCTGTATAAAGGAACTGTAAACACCATACACCGGTTTTCCTCCGTTGGCTGCGATTCCTGAAGCAAGTGCCACGGCAGTCTCCTCCGCAATACCCACATCCACGAACTGTCTTCCGGCTTCTTTTCTTTTTTATCTTCTGTAAATTCCATGACTGTCGGTGTTCCGGAAGTGATCGCAACAACTGTCGGATCTTCTTTCATCTTTTTCAAAAGATAATCTCTCGTCACAGAAGAGTAATCTTCTCCGTCTGCCGGATAAACGGCATTCCGGTCTTCAGATCAAACGGTCCATTATAATGCCACTGCTTCCTTTGTTCTGCTCTGCCGGTGCATAACCTTTTCCCTTCAGCGTATTGATATGAACGACCACTGCATGGTCTGTATCTTTTGCTTTCTGAAATGCCTCGATCAGAGCGGCTGTATTATTTCCTTCGTTTACATAAATATAATCCAGTCCCATTGCCCTGAACAGATTGCAGTCTGCCTTGCCGTCTGTCTCCCGCAGAAGTTTTAAATTCTGGTAAAGCCCTCCATGATTTTCTGCTATGGACATATCATTGTCATTCACTACAATAATCAGGTTTGACCGAAGTAGAGGTATGACCTACCGTAAAGAAATCGTGTTCACTTTCACCCGGATTGGTATATCCCGATACATCATCATAATGTTCTTCATACAGATAGGCATCTTTTCTTCCCGTCAGCATCTGTGGATAGCTCTGGTGTGATACATCGTACACGATCTTGTCCTTTGGTGATTCAAATACATAATGCATTGCAATGGTTGCTTCTACCATACAAATTCCCTCAAAATGTCCTCCATTAAATTCCCAGTCTTCTTTTCCTCTGCAAGAAGGTTTCACTCAATGTCTGTTTCTTCTCAATATACATTTTCTAATTCTCCTCTTCTTTTCCGGGACAGGACTCCTGTCTCTACTGCTTTCTGATAACGTGATATTTTATATTTCAGCCGTTCCATCGTTGCATTGATCTGTCGCCGCTGTTCCTCCAGCACTTCATACTGTTCCTGTAAAGATCTCTGCGTCTGCCTCGATCGTACTGTCCCCATCTGGTACAGTCGCACATATTCGATCAGTGCTCGATCTGGACACCGGCACTCCGCATACATACTGCCTGTTCTACCCAGCCCAGGGTCTTTTTCCTGATAATCCCGGATTCCGCCCGGTGTACGCAACCGGTGGGATCAGACCGATCCTTTCATAATATCGCAGCGTATCCTGGGAAATCCCGTATTTTCACTGACTTCCTTGATCGTCAACATCGACCACCTGCCCTTTCTTTTTCACAAGAACTATAACACTTGGAGTCAGCTCCAGGTCAAGAGGATTTTTCTATTTTTTCTATTTTTCTTTTTCACCCTGTTTCTTTTATATTGTCTGTTCTCTTTTAAAAAAGTTCCTATAAAATCCGACTCCGATCACAGAGGTAAGCAGCTCTGTTACCGGGAAAGTCAGCCAGAAATACTGCAAACCGAATCTTGAAAAAAAATATATCCCAGCGGCACAAAAACAACACGGTTCTCACGATCGTCAGTACCGAACTCTTCACGGCATATCCGATTGCCTGGAAAAGACCGGAAAGATCAGGGAAGTGACCATAAAATAAAACTGATCCCGATGTAATGGAGCCGTTCGTTCCGATTGCAATCACCTCGCTGTCGCCGGAGAATACAGCCAGCATCTGTCCGGGCAGAAACTCAAAACACAAGTATAAAGAAACATCAGACATTCTCCCATGATCAGAGAATCTTTCAATACAAGCCTGCACCTTTTTATATCCTTCGCTGCATAATTATAACTGATTACCGGAACAATGCAGGTCTGTAATGCTCCCAATGGGATAAAAAGAAGGTCTGCCATTTATAATATAATCCCAGTGCGGTAACTGCACGGTCTGAAAATCCCATAGGGATCAGATTCAGTCCGAGAATGTAGAGCGTATAAGCTGACTGCATAATGATATTGGGGATTCAAGCTGATAGATTCTTTTTTATATGACCGGGATAGCAGGATCTCTGGGCGATCTGTACCACGCTTTTCATTACGATCAAGGCTGCCACATCTGTCCTGACCCTCTGCCTGCACCGGGATCTTACATTTCAGGCATTCCCAGCATTCCGTCAAAAAAAAGACCAATGCTGAAAAGACAGATTCAATGCTGAAAGACAGACGATCCTGCCGTATGCCACCACATCCCGGATCACTTCCGGGGAATCTGTTGACATACCGGCATATGCCGGCAGCGTAACATAGCAGACTGCTGCAAAAAATAATCCACAGGATCAGTCCCAGCGGTGTACCAGTTCCCGCCACCTCTTCTGCTTTTTTCTTCTTTCCGATTCCAAGATAATACGCCATATCAGTATTGATACCGACTCCTGTTCCCACTCCCCAGTGCGATCATGAGAAGCTGCACCGGATAGATGATCGACAATGCCGTAAGTCCGGTCTCCGAATACTTTCCTACAAAAAAACTGTCTACAATATTGTATAATGCCTGGATCAGTTGTGCCAGCATGACCGGTGGTGCAATTTTTAACAGGATCCTGCTGACCTTTTCTGTTCCGTAAAAATCTGATGTTTCCATAAAACCCTCTTTTATTATTTAGCAAATCAAGTTTTCCTTCATTTACAATAGAATAACACAGATATTTATATTTTTAAATGTTGTGTGCGTTTTCATTTACTTTTATAAATATCTGTGTTACCAGTTGAAAGCATTTTCAATTTTTATCTTATCTCTTATTCATACCGTAACGCGTCGATCGGGTTCATGTTGGCTGCTTTCACCGACGGAATCAGTCCGAAGATTACTCCGATCAGCGTAGAGAACAGGACTGCCACTACAATTGCTGTACCGCTGATCGCCACAGGCACAGCGGAAACTCCGAGATAATATATGCCAGTGCGATTCCCACCGCAACACCGATGATTCCACCAAGCAGAGTCAGTACTGCTGCCTCTGTCAGGAACTGGAACAGGATTCTCCTTTTTCTTGCTCCCAGTGCCTTTTTAAGTCCGATCTCTCTTGTACGCTCTGTGACCGATACAAGCATGATATTCATAACTCCGATTCCTCCTACTAAAAAGAGAAATACTGGCGATCCAGATCAACTGCTGGTTCGTCGAATTACTGATCTCCGGATCTGAGTGGCCTGTTCCAGCAGATTTTCTCCTTTATATTTGATGGAATCATCGGATACAGACAGATAAGAATTAAGGGGCCTCTGCCGCATCTTCCCCCGCCTTTGTCATATCATCCGTCGATGTGGCACGTACTACCACATTCTGTGGTTCATCATACTGATACAGCGTCGGCCAGACTGTATCAGGGACGCAGACCATTCCACTTCCATCATTTGACATATAGCGATAATAATCATCCATGGAATTGATCACCGGCTGGGATGCCGCTTTTCTGGCAATCAGACCGATCACCGTAAACGGTTCTCCTTTCATTTCAATCGTCTTTCCGATCACATTCCCGTCCGGGAACAGATTGGATGCAGAAGTCTTGTCAAGCAGTGCAACTTTTCTGTTCTCCGAAAAAATCTTTCTCTGAAAATCCACGTCCTTTTGTAATCTGATAACCATATACATCCAGATAATCAGAGTCTACTCCCATGATCGTTCCGTTGGAAAGGGACTGGGATCCGTTAAAGACTGCATCATATTCATTTCTTGTATAGTAGAGTGCTGCTGTCTCCACTGCATCAGATTCTTTTTATTTCCTCCAGTACATCCTTACTGATCACCGGTACTCCGTCCGGGACATTTCCATAGCTCAGATCAATCGGCCATTCTCCCCGGTAAAGCTGGATATTCACTGCATTATTTCCTGCTCCTACCAGATTTTCCTTGATCTGTTCATTTGTCCCCTTGATTGTTGATACAATTGCAATGATCGAGCCGATTCCTATGATGATTCCAAGCATCGTCAGAGCAGATCTTAATTTGTGGTCCAGATTCCCTGAAACGCAAGTCTGATATCTTCCAGCATAGAAATCCCCCTTACTTATAATCATATAATGTATCTGTCGACTTTGTCTTCGCACCTTCCCGAACATCTCTTCCATATGGAAATGCAATCTCGTCATCAGGCTCAGACCGGATACGATCTCCAGAGAACCGGATACATTTTTTCCAACTTCGACATACTGCTTTTTCAATTTTCCGTTATCACCCTTTTATATACATAATATTGGTTTCCGTCTTCCCTGACAAACATCTGCTCAAGATAGATTTCATCCTCATCCTGGGAAGAAAGATCATCAATACTCAGATCTACTCCGTCTCCATTGGAAAGTTCCGCGTCCCCATGGATCACTGCTGTGAATGGATAATAAGAAAGATTTTCATTATTTCCGTCCGAATATCCTGTTAACGGCGAACTGCTGACTCCGCTGATCGTCGCCTCATAATCATCCCGCTTCGGTCCATGACGTAACAGTCACAGTCATTCCCTCTTTGATCTTATCAAATGCTGTCTCTGCCACACGCCCTGTCACATAAAATCCATCCTCACCTACAACACTGATGATCGGTGTATTTTTCCAGTCTTGCTGTCTCTTCATCCGTCACCGATTTTACGGTTCCCTTCCACTGTACTGGTTACGATCGCATTGTCTACCTTTTTTTCAATTGCTTCAGTTCCAGTTCGGCTGTTCTCTGCTCCAGTTCCAGCTCTTTTTTAACCGTTCTTCCTTCTCCTGAATCTCTTTTGCCAGCTCTTCTTTTGTAGGTCCATCTGAAATTCCCGGATCATCCGGTTCAGATGGATCTTCCGGCTCGACGGTGTATCCGGTTCGTCCGGTACATCCGGTTCAGATGGTGTGTCCGGCTGGTCTGGCTGAACCGGCTTGATGATCTGACCATTCTTTCCATCCAGTGTCCATTCATAAAGAATCTGGTCGGATTATCCTTATCATCTACCACTTCAAATGTGCAGATTTCTCTATTTTCCAGCACTTTCAGCATAAACTGTGCATGAACCGTCACCCCAGGTGCACAGAGATACCGGTAAGGTTTTTCTTCTGTTCCGTCACCATCCTCATTGTACGGAACGGACTCTTCCGTAATCTTATCATAAATCTTTGTTCCCTTTAATTCTTCCGGGAAGGGGTTTACCGGTCTCTTTTCCATCTGTCACCGTTGAATCCTGATCCGATCCTGCCGTTCCGGTATCCGTATTTCCTTCCCGAGCAGTCATATTCTGCCTCTGCACTGATGCTGTTGTCCTGCTCTTCCCTGTATCTGCGTTTACGACTGCATCTGTTCCTGCCGCACTGGCCTTCACAACTGTATTGGTCATGCTACATTTCCTTTTGCAACCGCTTTTGTCTCGGTTGCACTGGTTTTCACAACTGGATCTGCTCCTGTCGCATCGCCCTTTGCAACCGCTTTTGTTCCACGCAGTTGCTTCAGTTCTGCTTCAATATTCTTACGGTTTAAGGCAATTCCCTCAATCTCCATCTGCTTCATTTCTTTTTCCATCGTTGCCAGAGTTGTATCATAAGCAACCAGACGATCCCCCGATCTTAACCGTATCTCCGGCTTTAACATAGACTTCTTTCACAGTAAGAGAGTCATCATAATAGATATCTGGTTCATATTCGTTGTTACAGTTCCGTAATCAGAGATTTCAGAACCGCTGGATAAGCCACCGGAATTCATATTACTGACAGGAGCTACTTTTACCGCTTTTCCGCTTCCCTGCACAGCCCGCAACAATGATCCCGGTCAACAGGACTGCTGCCGCAATGCCGGAAACCGAACCGATCAGGATCTTTTTCTTATTCTTTTCCATTCTCCTGCTCCTCTCCGTCCTTCAATCTTCCATCTTTGATCATCACCATCCGGTCAGCACACCCTGCGATCTGTGCATCATGTGTGATCATCAGCACTGTCATTCCTTCCTGATTCAGTTCTGAAAATAATTCCATGATCTGCCGTCCCGAAACCGAATCCAACGCTCCCGTAGGCTCATCTGCCAGCAGAAGATCAGGGTGCCGGTAACGATTGCTCTTGCGATGGCCACACGCTGCTTCTGTCCTCCTGATAACTGCGTCGGTCTGAAATCCAGGCGATCCCCAAGTCCGACCCGTTCCAGTGCTGCCTTCGCCCGCTCCATCCGCTCTTTTTTGGATACATTGGAATAAAGAAGTGGCAGTGCCACATTATCCAGTGCTGTCTGTTTTGGCAGCAGATTAAATGTCTGAAAGACAAATCCAATGGGGCGGTTTCTGATCTGTGCCATTGTCCGGTCGTCAAAATCTTTCAGGTCTGTCCCGTTGAGCTGATAGACCCCGGAACTTGCCACATCAAGACATCCGATGATATTCATCAGAGTCGTCTTTCCTGAACCCGAAGATCCCATGATCGCAACATATTCTCCGCGTTCTACCTGAAAGCAGATATCTTTCAAAACAGGGACTGTCAGTTTGTCCTGAACGTAATCTTTATATATATGTTCTAACTTCAGAAGCATTATTCGTCCTCCATTCCTCCATCTTTCTGCAGATTTTCAGATGTCCCGTCTTCCGGTTCTCCCTCTGCTCCATCTTCCGGCTCTGTTCCTGCAGTTCCATTCGGTTCATCTTCACTGATTCCACTTTCATTATTCACTGCCGTATTTTTTTACAACCGCTGCACCTTTTTTGCAATCTTCGCTTGGCCACACGATATAATCCGTATTCTTCAGTCCGTCCAGTACTTCCCGGTATCCATATCCTCATTTTTCTCACCCAGTTTGATCTCTCTCTCTTTTCAAGGCGGTCATTCTTGCCTGCCACCCATACATACGGAGCATCAGAATCTGCATCTACGATATAGGAACTCATCAGCCACATACCAGAATCTGTCTCACTTCCTGTTCCGGGTTCAACATAGACGTGCTGTCCAAGCATCAGCCCTTCACTTGTCTCCAGTGTCACGTAAAATGGATATTTCGTTGCCTGCTGGGAACTGTCAGAACCGGAATAATAGCTGTTCTGAGAACCACTCTCCGGCTTTTCCGTATCAATAGAATCCACTGTTCCCTTCCATATCTGCGTCTCATCCACTCTTGAACGAATCGTCACTTCCATTCCCGGTGAAAGATTTCCAATATTCTGCTCGCTGATCTTTCCTTTGATCCGGTATTTTCCTGTAGAAAGAATACTCATAAACGGTTTCTTTTCTCCGGTAGCATCATCATATCCCTGCTCCTCGTTAATTTCCTGAACGATTCCTGAAATCGTAGATGTCACAACGGAAGATTCCAGGTTCTTTTTCATACGGTTTACTTCCAGTTCTTTTACTTTATAATTGTATTCTTCCTGCTTCACATTGGTCTGAAGTTTCCTGGATCTGAGTCGTATAAGATAACTGCTCACTGGCCGGGGGCATTTTTTTTTCTCCGCTGTCAGGCCGCAATCTGGTTATTCAGGTTGCTGATACTGTTATTGATCTTATCCAACTCCAGATTTCCCTGTTCCAGTGTCATCGCAAGCTCTTCTGTATCGAACTCATACAGCTTTGTCCCAGGCTCTACTTCCTGCCCCTTCTCCACAAAAATCTCTTTTACTTTCTGATCATCTGAAAGCGTCAGTTTCAGAGTATCCCTGTCTTATCCACAACGCCGGAAAACTGGTTCTGAGTCCCCAGTCCTGTTCCCGTCAGCACACCGACGGAATCTGCATACAGCACATCTTCTCCGTTCCCGCTTCCTTTTTCCGGTCACTGCCCTTATCACCAGAATCACAACCAGAAGTACTGCCAGTATGATCCCCGCTATTATCAGCATCTTTTTCTGCTTCAGGCTCAATTTCTTTTCTTTCACTTGCCTTTCCCTCCTTTTAAGATCACAGCCATTCCCGGGATCTGTTAGTTTCAGTATATCTTATCTCCCCTGTAAAATCACTTGAAGAATTTCTTAATTTTCTCCGCTGACTCTTAATTTTTTCATTGTCTGCGTAAATATAAAAAAACTCCTTCCGGAAATATCGTAACATCAGTTTCTGACATTTCCAAAAGGAGTTTTTCATCATTTACCGGACTTCCCCCCTCATCCGGACAATCTCTTAAAAGCAGAGCATTTTATCTTTTTTTTCTTCCTCCGGCAGTTCCTTGCGGATCTCTTTTGTACGGATTTTCTTTACAGATCGCATCAATAAATTCATCCAGGGATTTTGTTCCTTCATTTCCTGCAAACCGGCTTCTGACAGATACGGTTCCATCTGCCTCTTCCTGCTGTCCTACAACCAACATATACGGAAGTTTATCCAGTCTTGCTTCGCGGATCTTGAATCCGATCTTTTTCTGAACGGTTATCTACCGTCACATCGATATCATTCTTTTTTTCAGTTCTGCACATACTTTATTTGCATACTCCTCATACTTTTCAGAAATAGGAAGTACACGCACCTGCTCCGGACACACCATGTCGGGAACTTACCTGCGTATTTCTCGATGAGCCATGCAAGTGTTCTCTCGTAGCATCCCATAGATGTTCTGTGAATGATATACGGACGTACTTTATCTCCGTTCTGATCGATATAATACATATCAAAGTTCTCTGCGATAGCACAGTCAAGCTGAATTGTAATCATCGTATCTTCTTTGCCATATACATTCTTCGCCTGGATATCGATCTTTGGTCCGTAGAATGCAGCTTCTCCTTCTGCCTCTACAAATGGAACGCCCTTTTCACGCAGTACTTCACGCAGTGCTTCCTGGGTTCTGTTCCAGTAATCATCATCCCCAGATATTTCTTTTTTATTTGCCGGATCCCATTTAGACAGACGGTAGGTCACATCATCCTGAAGTCCCAGCGTCGATAATACATAATAAGCAAGATCAAAGCAGTTCTTCAGCTCTTCCTCTGCCTGATCCGGACGGATTACATTATGTGCCTCTGTGATCGTAAACTGACGAACACGTGTCAGTCCGTGCATCTCACCTGAATCCTCGGAACGGAACAGTGTAGATGTCTCACTCATACGATATGGAAGATCACGATAGGACTTCTGCGTATTTTTATATACATAGTACTGGAATGGGCATGTCATCGGACGGAGAGCAATATACTTCTTTGTCTTTTTCTCTTCGTCACCAAGTACGAACATTCCGTCTTTGTAATGATCCCAGTGTCCGGAGATCTTATACAGATCTGATTTCGCCATCAATGGTGTTCTTTGTACGGACATAACCCCATTCTTTATCTTCCAGATCTTCAATCCATCTCTGCAGTTTCATAATCATTTTTGTTCCCTTTGGCGGGAATAACGGAAGGCCCTGTCCGATTACATCTACAGTTGTGAACAGTTCCATCTCACGTCCCAGCTTATTATGGTCACGACGCTTTGCATCTTCCAGTTTTTCAAGATATGCATTCAGTTCTTCCTTTTTTATTAAATGCAGTTCCGTAAATTCTCTGAAGGCGTGCTTTTATTGGAGTCTCCTCTCCAGTATGCCATGGATGAAGAAGTCAGCTTAAATGCCTTGATTCCTTTTTGTTGTCATCAGATGAGGACCTGCACATAAATCAACAAATTCCCCTGATCATAGAAAGAGATTTCTTCCCCTTCCGGAAGATCTTCGATCAGTTCTACTTTGAAAGGCTCATTCTTTTCCTGCATGAATTTAATTGCTTCTTCTCTTGGAAGTGTATATCTCTTCAGCTCATGTCCCTCTTTGATGATCTTCTTCATTTCCGCTTCCAGCTTATCCAGAGTCTCTCTTGAAAATGGTTCTGCCCTCAAAATCATAATAAAATCCGTCTTCAATTGTTTACCTGATTGCAATTTTTGCATCCGGAAACAGTCTCTTTACTGCCTGTGCAAGCACACATGATGCTGTATGGCGGATCACCTTCAATCCTTCCGGATCACTTGCTGTGACAATATTCAGTTCACAGTCACTGTCAATCACTGTCCTGAGATCTACGATCTCTCCATTCACTTCTCCTGCACATGCAACTCTTGCAAGTCCGCTGCTGATATCGGCTGCAATGTCATACACCGATTTTGCTTCACTGTACTCTTTCACTGAACCGTCTTTTAATGTAATTTTCATGTTCCTGTTTCCTTTCTCTGTTCATTTCCCCGTGTCAGGGAAATTCATGGATCAGAAAACAACAACATGAAAAAATCCCTGACACTGCATCTCTACAATGTCAGGGGACGATATCTTCATCTACCGTGGTCCACCCGTCTTCATCTTTTTCCTCTCCGGCACTCTGTATATCTGCTAAAGCCTGCTTATCAAAAAAAAAAAGATCTCATTCATGATGATAACGGAATCACCAGACCGGATTAGGGTCACTCAGAGCTGGTCTTCACATAAGTTCCATCAAAATGCTCCCACCAAATGCACTTCTCTCTGCGACTTCTACTTATGCTACTCGTCTCTTCAACGCTTTATTCGGTGTTAATTGTAACCTCTTTTCTGTATCTGTAAAGACCCTTTTTTTTTTTTTCATGTTCTTTATCACGAATTTTTACGGTTCTTTTGCAAATCCGGAATTGAACTTTTCTTTTTTGAACTTTTACATTTCCCATTTTTAATTTTTATATTGAACTTTTTTCTTTTTTATGGTATGATCTCTTCATGAATTGAACTTTTAGGTTCTGAAATTGAACTTTTATTCATATCATAATTTGGATCTGTTGATCCTGCCATCATTTTAATGATGGCAGGATCAGCAGTCTGAAACCACGTGTGCTTGCACACTGGTGGTAGAATGACCTTGAGACCCGCCCCGATATGAGCATAAAAGTGGGGCGTAAGCACCATGATATGCGAATAGCGGGTAGGATTGTGGGAGTGCGTAGCACGAAACAATCCGTTGGCATCATTGTTGGGGGGTTTTGACCCCAACATCTTTTTAATATGAATTTTTATAGAAAGGATGTTTCTATGGTTACTTTTTTCTGACCGGCTAAAATCTGCAATGGAACAAAAACATCTCAAGCAGGTGGATCTCATCCGCATTGCTTCACAGCAGGGCGTGAAGCTTGGGAAAAGTCATATCAGCCAGTATGTAAGCGGGAAAACGATTCCCCGGAATGATATCCTTCATTTTCTGGCAGATACGCTGGAAGTAGACGCTGGATGGCTGAGCTGTAAAACGGCAGAAGATACTGCTCCGACCGGTTCCATTTCACATTCCACCTCTGCTCCCGAAAAGAGTCAGCAGGAAATTCTAAATCCAGGAGGTAATAATACGATGCGAGAATTTAAAAAATCATCCAAATTGAATAATGTACTTTACGATGTCCGCGTATCTGGTCGTAGACGAGGCCGCAAAAATGGAAGAACGCGGCACCCATGTCCTGAAACTGAACATCGGTAATCCTGCTCCTTTCGGATTCCGCACACCCGATGAAATCATTTATGATATGAGTCACCAGTTATCTGACTGCGAAGGATATTCCGCTTCACAGGGACTTTTTTCTGCACGAAAGGCGATCATGCAGTATGCCCAGTTGAAAAAAGCTCCCTAATGTAACGATCGATGACATTTACACCGGAAACGGGGTCAGTGAATTGATCAATTTAAGTATGTCTGCTCTTTTAGATGACGGGGATGAGATTCTGATTCCTTCTCCTGATTACCCACTTTGGAACCGCCTGTGCCACACTTGCCGGTGGAAAAGCTGTCCACTATCTTTGCGATGAACAGTCCAACTGGTATCCTGATATCAGCGACATGAAAAAGAAGATCAATGACCGCACGAAAGCTCTTGTCATCATCAATCCGAATAACCCGACCGGTGCACTCTATCCGAAAGAGGTACTGCAGCAGATCGTTGATCTGGCAAGAGAACACCATCTGATTATTTTTTCTGATGAGATCTATGACCGCCTTGTTATGGACGGACAGGAACATATTTCGATTGCATCCCTCGCACCGGATCTGTTCTGTGTCACCTTCAGTGGTCTTTCCAAGTCGCACATGATCGCAGGCTTCCGTATCGGCTGGATGATTTTAAGCGGAAATAAATCAATCGCGGCAGATTATATTGAAGGATTAAAAAATGCTTTCCAATATGCGTTTATGTTCCAACGTACCTGCACAGTCCATTGTTCAGACTGCTGGGCGGAAATCAGAGTGTGGAGAGTTATACTGTTCCTGGTGGACGTATTTATGAGCAGAGAGAATTTATTTATAATGCGCTGACAGATATTCCGGTATCAGTGCCGTAAAACCACATGCGGCATTTTATATATTCCCGAAGATCGATACAAAGAAATTCGACATCGTAAATGATGAAAAAATTTGCTCTTGATCTCCTGCGTGACAAAAAAACTTCTGATCGTACATGGTGGCGGATTTAACTGGAAAGAACCGGATCACTTCCGTGTTGTATATCTTCCGAGAATTGAGATCTTAAAAGAAGCCGTCGAAAAGATCGGCGACTTTCTGAGTTACTACAGACAGTAATTTCTGTATCCGGTCGTTTCATTTTTTATTGAATACAGATTTATAAAATGCTCACTTCCCGGGCGAACCGATTTTCTGTTCATCCGGGAAGTTTTTCATACCAGCTATTCAGGATGAGCTGCCAGCAGCAGGTTCTCTGTATACCCGATCATCTTTATTTTCCTACTGAAATATTATTTCTCCGGCATTTTCGCTGATGTATCCCACACAGTTCATTTCCACACGCCCACAGTAAAAAACAACTCCGGCAAACCAGTAATCTCTGTCGTAGGAACTGCTTCTTCCTGAAATTGTGATGATTCCTCTCACCAGACAGCCCGCAGTCAGTGTTGCAATCCATACAACGTATAACCAATCCCAAAAGACAAAAGCGAAACTCCTCCAATTTTCAGGATTTCTCTGTATAGGAAACTGTATGCTGTCTTCAGGGCTGCTCCCTTTCCCTGATTTTCCGCATATCCGATCACGGTTGCCCATTCTGACCGTCCATTCTTTAGCCGCCCTGTCCCATTCCTGCATGCTCTGCCCTTCTGAATAAACCAGGCTGCTCATCGTAATTTTTTCACTTTCCAAACCGGTCGTAAGAGTATAGGCTGCCCCCTCTTCCAGTTCCTCACAACTGATCACAACAGAATTAAAATCCCTGACCGGTGTATAACTTACCAGCACCGTTCCATCGGTATCTTTCAGTGTAATTTCACCACTCTGATCTGTATCCAGATTGATGAGCATCGTTCCCTGCGTAGAATCTGATCCAAAATTCTGTGCCATTCCGCTCATGCCTGCTGCAACGACTGTTCCACCTGTGATGGTCGCTGTTCCGTCATAATCCAAAGCTCCGTTTCCGTCATCCCCGGGACCTGATACATAGATCACACCACCACTCACGCTGAAATCTCCATTACTGTCAATTCCGTCACCTTTTTGCATCAATTTCAATTGTTCCGCCAAGGATATCGATATATGCATCTGAATCTTCCTGAAAAGTATTTTCACCAGGACGTCCCATACTGCTTTGATCGTTTCCTCCCGCTGCATTCAATCCGTCGTCACTGGATACAATTTTGATCGTTCCATCCTGTATCGTCACACTTTGCCCTTCAATTCCTTCATAGCAGTTCGTTATATCAATTTTCCCATCCAGTACAACGGTCTGGTCATCTGCATGGATTCCATCATCTCCCGAATTAATGGAATAAGTGCCTCCGCAGACATATACATTTCCGTTACAATGGATTCCATCATCCGCCGTGGCAAGCTGATATGTTCCATCTTTCAGAATGACATACTTTTGTGCCTTGATTCCCTTCGTACTGGTATCTGTCTCTGTGGAGCTGGTAGAAATATCAAAAGCTTCCTCCGTCTGCCTGCACCACATAGGAAGAAGAAATTCCATCTCCTCCGGCAGCCAGTGTAAGAACACCTCCGGTTATATAAACAAATCCTTTTGTATCTTCATCTGTATCCTCACTGTGGATCGCATCTGTACCGGAAGTAATCGTAAATGTTCCATCTGCAATACGCACACTTTCTTTTCCTGAAAGTCCCTGCTTTTTTCTGACTGAATCTGATAGACTCCTCCGGTAAGAACAAGATCATCCTTTGAGACAATGCCATGGGCAGCAGAGGTGATCTTTAAAGTACCACTTCCATTCAATGTCAGATCTTCCCGCGAAAAGATTGCTCCGTCAATATTTGTATCCTCATTTCCAGTAAAAGAATTGGATACAATTTTATTTGTGCTACCATCTGCGAGGGTTATAAAGACTTTGTCTGCCTGTTCCACGCAGATTCCTGCCCCTCTTCGTTTATAATGGATACATTTTCCAGGATCAGTTGTACTTTTTCCGTTTTATCTGTATCAACGACAACACTTCCATTACTTAGCGAACCGGTCAGAAGATACGTTCCACCTTCTGTAATCGTTACAGTCTGTCCGTCCATTTTACTCCGTCACTGTCGCATTTTGTTTCTTCATCCGAAAGACTGATCGCAGTACATTCACTTTCATCATACTCTGTGTCTCGATCTCGTTCAGTAAACATATCCTCTGTATCTAAAATCGCAATATCACTTTCTGATATGATTGTATTTTCTGATCCGGTCGTTCCGTTTTTTGCTGAATTTGAAGTCCCCTGGGAGCATCCGTCAGTTCCAATGCCCCTGCCATCAGTACGATAATCATATATTTTCTTTTCATAGAGTTTTCCTCCATTTTCATTACAATCTGCCTGCCTCCTTCAGATATATTTTTACAGGCTTGTAGTTGTGGTTTCCTGATTTTTCACCATGATTTCCAGATTCCCATTTCTGCACCGCAAATGGTCGATCATTTCTTTTTTCCTTTGAAGTATCTTTCAGGCTTAACTGATAGGTCAGTTTGAAAAGACTTCCCATATTGGTGGTCTTTACTTCTGTCAGTTCATAACGGCTCGTATACGCCTCAAGCAGATCATCAAAAACTTCCGTATAGTCCAGATCCTCCGGGATCGTGATCACCATGGTCTTCTCACTGCCTGCGTTCTTTTCCCATGCACGGATCTGCACATAGAGAGCCATGACTAGAGAAAGGATCACCGTATAAAGCACTGCATACCCCAGATAGCCCATCCCACTTACCAGACCTGCTCCCATGGCAATAAAAATCGCTCCGATCTCTTTGCACTGCCCGGCACACTTCTGAAACGAACAAGACTGAAAGCTCCTGCCACTGCCACTCCTGTTCCTACATTTCCATTTACCATCATAATGACGATACATACAACTGCAGGAAGAATTGCCAGCGTCCTCACAAATCCTGCATTATATTTTGATTTATATGTATAGGCTGCCGCAAGCACGATTCAAGTAGCAGTGAGACTACCACGCAAAGCAGAAACTGATATACCGGGATCACCGTCACTGTACTGCTGTCAAAAAATTCCTCCAAATAAGTTACTAAACATAATTTATTTCTCCTTCTCTTAATAGTGTTCTGTATGCATTTCCGTATTTTGAATACGATGTACGGAACATTTTATTTTCTGTAAGAAAATGACTCAGCCATAAAGGAATCGCATGCCCCACTTTTATTTCCAATAATGACTGATCCTCGTCCAGCAGGCTTCTTCCATAGATCGGACTGCTCAGGTCAAGATCTTCTGTTCTCCATAAAAATATTCTGATCAAATGTCATCCGCAGTTCATGATCTTCTTTTCCATAGAATGCCCTCACGCTCATAGGACAGCCACATTGCCGGGCGGATTCCCGGTAAAGTCTCAGAGCATAATCCAGTTCTTCTCCGATCTGACTTTCCCCGACAACCCGTTCGCCCCGGCAAAGATACTGATCGTTCTTTTTCGTATTCCGTACAGATTCGCCTTTTGTAGACGACTTTTTTATACTTCTTCTTTAACTCGATAAATGTCTTCACCTGCCGGCTCTGCTCTTCCATAGGTACGGAGCCGCACTTTTTCTTTATATACTTTGTTCTCTATGGATCTGCGGATCAACAAATACTGTGGTGTGTCAAAATACAGATTACAGATGGTACTTTTTCCATATTCATCCGGGATCATGTACTCTTCCATCACGTTCTGTAAAAGCTCTTTCTGCTCCCGGGTCAGCAGATATTTATATTCATAACGTTTAAAAAACTTTTGCACTGCCATTGTTCTTTCCTCCTTACATCCTGCATTTTATCGGTCGTACCTTAAATCAACTTTAAATTACTTTTAAAGACACAAATACTACACATATTGCATCCATACAGTCTGCACATTGGTGTAAATGCAGAATTTCCTGGCACTGGCAGCTTTTTTTCTGTGTGTCGGGTATAAAAAAAAAAGATCTGAAAATCATTTTTATGATCTTCAGATCTTTTCCTGCCCTGCCACCCGGGTCTTTTCTTACTTTCTATTCCGGCTTGCTTTCTATTCCGGCTTGCTTTCTATTCCGGCTTGCTTTTCTTTTTCTGATTTCAGTCAGTCCAGCAGCTCTTTTACCATTTCTGCATCAAATACAACTTTCTTTTTCTGTTCCACTTCAATCTGATATAACGCATTTGCTGCGATATGCTCAGCCGCCTGCTCCAGATCACGGATTCCTGTTGTATCGGAATACAATTCAATCACCTCATCCAGTGCTTCGTCTGTCATGATGCACTCTTCTTCTTCTCAGGCTCATACGTTTCAGTACTTTTGGTAATGCAAATTTAGAGAATATGATCTTCTTTTCCTCCGGAGTATAGTCCGGTATATCAATCACCGCAAAACGTGACATTAGCGGTGCACTGATCTGATCCTTATCATTCGCCGTTGCGATTGGATAAACACCTACAGTCGGAACCATACATTCCATATAGTTATCTGTAAAACCAAGGTTATCCAGCAGTGTCAGAAGCACGTCTGCCGGATTTCCGTTTCCTTTACCTGATGCAGCCTTGTCAAGCTCATTGATGATAAATACCAGATTGGATTCTCCTGCCATGGAAAAAGCCTCCATGATGATTCCAGGCTTGGCATTTGCATAAACACGAGAGCTTCCTGTAAGCTGTTCCGGATCATTGATCGAACTCATATCCAAGGTTGTCCACGGTAATTTTAAAATACGTGCCACCGCATAGGCAATCTGAGATTTTCCGGTTTCCTGCAGGACCTACCAGCAACAGTCCGTATGCCGGCAATGTATGTGTTCTGTTGATCTGAATGATCGTCTCGATGATCCTTTGCTTTACGCGTTCCATTCCATAAAGCTCTTCATCCAGAATCCTTCTTGCCTCTTCGGGATCAATGGCTTCAAAATAATCATTTTTCCATTGAATATTCATCATAATGGATAATGCCCGCTGTGCATGACGACGTTCTTCCTGCGACACCTCATGAGATTTCGCAACAGCAAGGTTTCTTCTTGCCCAGAGACGGATATTATCCGGCATGGTCCTTCCTGCACAGGTCATAAAATCCGTGATGCTCTGAATACTGGTCAGCTTCATGTCATCCCCGTTCTCTTCTCCGTCTTCATCTTCTACTTCTTCCGCAGGTGCATTGCTTGCAAAAAGTCTCTCAATCATAAACTGCAGGAATCCATCCTCCGCAGACAGCTTCGTACCGCCACCAAATGCGATCTCCCTGATACGATACACGGCATATCCGCTTTCTGTATTCTTTCCTGATAAACGCACATTGATATGATTTTCTCCCAGCCATTTCAAAAGGCTGACAAACCGTGCATCCACAAGCAGAATATCCGCACTTATCGTTCCTCCGTCTTCATCAAATTCAAAAGCAGTCTGCTTACTCTGATTCGTGAAAATCCCACAGGAATGGTGATTCCACTCCTTTTTTACTGTTATCCAGGACAAGGATCGGATTTTCAATGGACCCATGATCCTGATTAGATGAGAACGTGGTATATGTACATACAACCGGCTTTTTATCATCCGGTGCATTATTAAAATCAAATACTGGCATCTTCTGTACTCCTTTTTCACTTTCATTTTTCTTATTATAGCAAGAAACTATCAGATCTGTCCAGTCAGCCGGACGTATTACTTGTATAACCGTCCTGTCTATGTTATCATTAAAACAAATTATTTTAGGAGGTCATTACATATGAAATTTTGTCCGAAATGCGGGAATCCTACTGACGATCATGCTACATTCTGCAACCAGTGTGGTGCTCCCCTTAACGATCAGCCGAATACAGACGGAACTGCTCACAGTTCTTCTGATAACCGGAGGAACACAGAACAATTATTATCAGCAGAATAACTATTACCAGTCAACCGGAGGAACACCGTTCCGTTCTTCCTACGGGATTACTCCTCGCAGCATCCCTCTTTGCATTATCCTTTCCATTGTTACCTGCGGAATTTACGGCATTTACTGGATGCTGAAGCTAAATGATGAAATCAATCTCCTCTGTGGTGATACAAATGCGACAAGTGGTGCTTTTGGTTGTTATCTTTTCTCTGATCACCTGCGGTATTTACGGATTCTACTGGATGTATAAAATGGGAGAGAAATGTGATTTTATTAAGGGAGTTCAGGGAAGTTCCGGTATTCTTTATCTCCTTCTTGGAATCTTCGGACTCAGTATCGTCGATTTCTGTCTTATTCAGGATACGATCAATAAGTCTGTCTGACTTTCTTAAAAAGAACCGCCTGCAAAGTTAAGATTTTTATCTTTTCTTCGCAGACGGTTTCTTTTTTACTTTTTTTCTGCCTTTCGGCTACGTAGTCCCGAATAAAAAGAGCGGATCTTTTCTGTCAGAATCGTAAGATATCTTAATACCGGTTCCGTTGCAATGGCAAATACGATAAATAGCATGATACATTTTGTCGTCATTCCGGTAATGGCAAAAGATCATTCAGGAAAATACTACAGAACAGAAGTCCTGCAATACATCCTGTCAGAATCGCAGTTCTCAACATATTCATCGGTGCACTGATCTTATACAGGATCATAAATCCTACGATTGCCAGCAGCATTGTCGCTGCCGTCGAAATATCTGTTTCTCCTACCCCAAAAGTTTTTTCCAAAATCACAAGTGCTCCGACCGCTACTGCATCGGTAATGGCAGCCGGAAGTGCTTTCAAGAATACATTCGTAAGGAAATGACCTTTAATGATATTCTTATTCGGTTCCAGTGCAAGGAAGAAAGCAGGGATACCGATCGTAAACATACTGATCAGGGGAAACCTGCGATGGCTCCAGTGGATACGTGAACATAAATACAACTGACATCAGGCTTAATAAAAATGAGAAAATATTCTTTACAAGGAACAAACTTGCTGAACGCTGGATATTATTGACAACTCTTCTTCCTTCCAGCACAACCTCTGGCATACACGAAAAATCTGATTCCAGAAGTACCAGTTGTGATGCCTGTGCCGCCGCCTCACTTCCAGAAGCCATCGCAATACTGCAGTCAGCATCCTTCAAAGCAAGAACATCATTCACTCCGTCTCCCGTCATCGCCACAGTCTTTTCCGGCCTCTTTCAGTACCTGAACGAACTGCCGTTTCTGATTCGGGGTTACTCTTCCAAAGACTGTATTCTCAAGTACTGCTTTCTTTACATCATTGATGGATTTTAATTCAGAAGCATCCACGTACTGATCTGCATTTGCTATTCCGGCCTGCTTTGCAACCTTTGATACTGTAACCGGATTGTCTCCTGAAATGACTTTTACCTCCACCCCTTGTTCGGTAAAATACTCAAACGTCTCTTTTTGCTGCCTCTCTGATCGGATTTGCAAGCAGGATATAACCAAGCGGACAGATTGGATTTCTCAGAGCCTTTCCGTCGATCGTACCGTCATAAGTTCCAAATACCAGTACTCTTGCACCGGTCGATGCCAGACTGGTTATTTTTGCTTCATAGGCTTCATACTCATCCAGCAGTACAAATTCCGGTGCTCCAAGCACATATGCCCCCTCTTCAAAAGTAACACTGCTGTACTTGGTCGCTGAGGAAAATCCGGTCTTTGCGACCGGCTTTGCCCCTGATACAGAAGTAAAATAAGCCTTTACCGCAGCCATCGTAATATTATCCTTCGTCATAGCGGCTGCAAAATCTCCTACCAGCGTTTCAAGCGGCTTCATTGTATCCGGGTCATACTGCTGCGTTGGGATCAGTTTCTGCACCTGCATCGTATTTTCAGTAATGGTTGGTCTTATCCACGCAAAGTACATCAACCCTTGCCAGTGTCTCAATGCATTTCATATCATGCAGCAGCACCTTTTTCTGTGCCAGTCTCATAGAACTGACTGCCAGTGCCACACTTGCCAGCAGATACAGCCCCTCCGGGATCATTCCGATCACTGCCGCAACCATGGACGTAACACTGGATCGGAACGAGGAATGCTGAAAGAAAAATGCCTGTACAAAAGGATGATCCCGATCGGAATAATCGCAATTCCAACGCACTTTACAAGACGATCCAGCGAACGGATCATTTCCGACTGCTCTCCCTGCTGCATCTCTTTGGCTTCCAGCGTCAGCCTTGAAATATAAGAATCCTCACCGACTTTATCAAGTCTCGCGTGGCACTGTCCTGAAACAATAAAGCTCCCTGACATCAGCTTCGATCCCTTTTTTCTTTGTGATCTCGTCGGATTCTCCGGTCAGCAGTGATTCATTGACCTGAACTTCCCCTGCACAGACTTCTGCATCCGCACAGACCTGGGCTCCCTGCCTTAAAAATAACAATATCATCCACAACCAGTTCTTCTGCATCGATCATGGATTTTTTCCATCTCTTACAACCATCGCATGAGGAGCATTGAGCATGGTAAGATCATCCAGTACCTTTTTCGCCCGGATTTCCTGAATAATTCCGATCAGCGTATTGGCAATGATCACCGGAAGAAATGTCAGATCCCTGAACGCCCCCACCAGGCAGAGCAAAACTGCCAGTACAAGAAAGATCAGGTTGAAATACGTGAAGACATTCTCCTGTACAATCTCCTTTGTAGTCTTGGATGTTGAATCTACCGCCTGATTCGTCCAGCCATGAAGCTTATGTTCCTGCACCTGCTGACTGGTCAGTCCCTTTCTGTAGTCCGGCGTATATCGCGTCGTCGGCATCCTTTTTTTTTTCTCTCTGCCTCAACAGGCTTCCTTTTTCTTCTGGCCGCTGGCATATCAATTCTCCTTTTGTATTCTTTCTGCTTCAGCAATAAAAATTGCTGCCCTGCATAAATAAGTATGCCACGCGATGAAACTCGCGGGCACACCACATCTGATTTTATTTTACCACATTCATCCGCATTTTCCACTATGTTTAGAAAAACTTTAACTAATCTTCAGACTCTGTTTTTATTTGTTCTCCTGAAATCTCTTTACGGTTCAGGATCTGCATAAACTCTTCTCCCGTGATCGTCTCTTTTTTCATAAAGATATTTTGCAAGTTCATGCAGTTTCATCTTATTTTTTCTCCAGCAGATCCATCGCTGTGTCATACCCTTCCCCTGACTGTCTCTACGACCATATCATCAATCGTGGCAGCCGTTTGTGGAGAACAGCTTAAGGTACTGTCACCGCCCAAATATGGATTATTCTGGGTTTCCAGTGCCACCATGCCAAAACGGTCGCTCATCCCATACCTTGTGATCATGGCACGTGCCAGTTTTGTTGCCTGTTCAATATCGTTAGATGCACCTGTCGTGATCGAATCAAAGATCAGTTTCTCGGCACATCTTCCACCTGTGAGTGTTGCAATCTTATTCACCAGCTCTTCCTTGCTCATAAGATTCCGCTCTTCCGCTTCTACCTGCATGGTATATCCCAATGCTCCTGAAGTTCTCGGAATGATCGTAATCTTTGTCACCGGTGCAGAATGGGTCTGCAATGCGGCAACCAGTGCATGTCCGATTTCATGATAAGATACAATCAGTTTTTTCTTTTGCGGAAAGTACCTGATTCTTCTTCTGATATCCGGCAATAACCGTCTCAATACTCTCTTCAAGATCCGCCTGTGTTACAAACTTCCGGTTCTCACGAACCGCCCGCAATGCCGCTTCATTCACCATATTCGCCAGCTCCGCTCCGGATGCCCCGGATGCTGCTCTTGCGATCGCGTTAAAGTCAATGTCATCTCCCAGTCTGACCTTTTTTCGCATGAACTTTCAGGATTTCTTCTCTTCCTTTCAGGTCAGGAAGTTCCACCGGAATCCGCCGGTCAAATCTTCCCGGTCTTAAAAGTGCCGGATCAAGACTGTCGGGACGGTTCGTTGCTGCAAGAATCACAACACCCTTGGATGCATCAAATCCATCCATCTCCGTCAAAAGCTGGTTCAGCGTCTGCTCACGCTCATCATTTCCTCCATATCCGGCATTATCTCTTTTCTTACCAATCGTATCGATCTCATCAATGAACACGATACAAGGAGCTTTTTTCATTTGCCTGCTTGAAAAGATCTCTTACCTTAGAAGCACCCATACCAACGAACATCTCAACAAATTCGGAACCTGAAATGGAGAAGAACGGAACATCTGCTTCTCCTGCCACCGCCTTTGCAAGCAGCGTCTTACCTGTACCGGGAGGTCCTGAGCAAAAGTGCACCTTTCGGGCAGATGGCTCCAATCTCCTGATATTTCTTTGGATTATGAAGAAAATCCACGATTTCTGTCAGCAGTTCTTTTTGCCTCATCTTCCCCTGCAACATCGTTAAATGTAATTCCTGTCGTAGACTCAACATATACTTTGGCATTGCTTTTTCCAAACTGCATAAATGGATTTCCGGCAGTACCTCCCCCATCTTTTTCATCAGACGCTTTGCAAGGAACTGTCCCAATACCCAGAAAATCACGATTGGCAGAACCCATACAAGCAGGAAACTGACAAGCGGATTCATCTCTTCCTGTGCAATTCTTCCAAATTCACATCCGGCTTCTTCCAGCCGGTTTACAAGATCCGGGTCTTCAAACGTCGTTGTCTCATAGTAATTCGGCTCAGCCGCTTTATCCGTAAAATAAATCGTATCGCCATTTAATTCTACTTTGGACACTTCTTTTTTATCAACCATCGTAAGAAATGTACCGTAATCTACATCTTTTACTTTATGATGATTCATCAGATTGGGAAAAAAAGAAATGTATTAAGCAGTATCAGTATCACCAGAGCAATCAGGTAATAAAATATCAGAGGTTTTTGGGTTTCTCTACTTTTTTCAATTTGACTCCTCCTTCGTTCTGTCATTTTATATCTGAAGATCCAGTTCTATTTCCCTGCTTTTTACCCAGATTGCTTTCAATAACTGAATCACTGGTATATTCAATGCCGCAAGCCCATACACAGTAAAGAGCTGTGTGAAGCTCAGTGTCTGTACTTTAAAAATCGTATGCAGTCCGGGGATCATAACGACTGCCGTCACCAGCAGGATTCCCAGTGCAAATGCACCGATCAGATACTTATTATCTGCCACCTTCTTTGTAAATACAACCGGTTTGTTCGATTTACAGTTGAATCCATGGAACAGTCTTGCCGAACAGAGTGTTGCAAATGCCATCGTACTCGCCAGCAGTGCATTTCCATCCCTGTATCCGATCAGAAATGCCGTCATGGTTGTTGCACAGACAGATACTCCCTCCACTGCGATCCTCAGCAAAAAGTCTTTCGTAAGGATTGACTCATTCAACGGTCTTGGTTTCTCTTCCATCACAGCTTTGGAATGTGGCTCAAGTCCCAGTGCGATCGCCGGAAGACTGTCCGTCAGCAGATTGATAAAGAGTAAATGCACCGGTGCAAACGGAACAGGAAGTGCAAAAATTGACGCAACCAGTACTGCCAGGATCGCCCCGAAATTTCCTGATAATAAAAACTGAATGGCAAATTTGATATTCCTGTAAAGATTTCTTCCATTTTCAACCGCCTTCACAATCGTAGCAAAATTATCATCTGTCAGGATCATCGCTGCAGCGTCCTTGGACACTTCACTTCCGGTAATTCCCATTGCAACACCAACATCTGCCTGCTTTAATGCCGGTGCATCATTCACACCATCCCCCGTCATGGAAACGATATTTCCTTTTTTCCTGCCATGCCCGCACAATCCGGATCTTATGTTCCGGCGACACTCTTGCATATACAGAAATTCCTTCTACAAAATCCTTCAGCTCCTCATCCGACATCCGGTCGATCTGAGATCCCTCACATGCTTCAGATTCTTCTTTCAAAATCCCAATCCTTTTTTGCAATCGCCGCTGCTGTTACTTTATGATCTCCCGTGATCATGATTGGACGGATTCCTGCCCTCTTGCACTCGGCAACCGCAGCAGCGGACTCTTCCCTCGGTGGATCCATCATGGCAACCAGTCCCAGGAATATCAGGTGATCCTCGTCCTGAAGCGTCAGTTCCATCTCATCTGACACAACTTTATATGCAAAAGCAAGTACACGAAGTCCCTCTTCTGAATACTTCCGGTTTTGTGCCTCAATCCTTGCACGGTCCTCCCTCGTGATCTCATACACTTCATCTCCCAACTGGATCAGATCTGTCCTGTCCAGCAGCACATCCACAGCTCCTTTTACGATCATCGTCGGGATTCCGTTCAACATATGCTTGGTCGCCATCAGTTTTCGGTCGCTGTCAAACGGGTTTTCACTTTCTCTTGGATACTTTTTCCGAACCTCCTCCGGATCCATCCCCAGCCCACTTGCAAGATTTAAAAGTGCTGTCTCAGTCGGATCTCCAATCTCAATACCATCCGCATTGGTTGCATCGTTGCAGAGAATACTGCTGATCATCAGACGGCTTTGTGAACTGTCTGTCAGATCTACTGCACCGGCAGGAATACTCTTTTCATCCACGTAGTAATCTTCCACGGTCATTTTATTCTGCGTCAGTGTTCCCGTCTTATCTGAACAGATAACCGATACACTTCCAAGGCCTTCCACTGCCTGCAATTTTCTGATGATTGCATGTTCCTTTGCCATCTTCTGCGTACCGAAGGAAAGCACAATGGTCACAATCGAACTCAGAGCCTCCGGAATTGCTGCAACTGCAAGAGCTACTGCAAATAAAAATGCATCTCCGATATTATCTCCCCGCAGGATACTGATTCCGAACAAAATACCACAGAATACAAGAATCAGGATGGAAAGCTTTTTGTCCGAACTGATCCAGGTTCACCTGCAATGGAGTCCGCTTTTCTGAAGTATTCTTCAGAAGTCCTGCGATCTTTCCAACCTCTGTCTCCATTCCGATCTCAGTTACAAGAAATGAACCTCTTCCATAAGTGACAAAACTGCCCGAATAAACCATATTCACCCGGTCTCCAAGTGGTACATTTTCTTCTTTTATAATCGTCGTTGTCTTTTTCTACTCCCAGGCTTTCTCCTGTCAATGCACTTTCATCCACTTTCATGCTGGCACACTCTAAAAGCCTTCCGTCTGCCGGAATATAATCTCCTGCTTCCAGCATCACAATATCTCCTACTGTCACTTCTGCGGAAGGGATCTGCACAACTGCCCCGTCTCTTAGCACCTTCGCCTCCGGCCCGGAAAGCTTCTTCAGACTTGCCAGTGACTGTTCTGCCTTGATCGTCTGCACTGTCCCCAGTATTGCATTCATCGTAATCACGATCAGGATAACTGCGGCACTCTCCACATCTCCCATAAATCCTGATGCCACCGCAGCAATGATCAGAATAATGACCAGAAAGTCCTTATATTGTTCCAAAAAGATCTGTAAGATCGTTTTTTTCTTTCCCTCGACCAATTCATTCTGGTCCATACTGTTCCTGATGTTCTCTCACCTGTTCATTCGTAAGCGGTTCTAAAGAGCCATTTACTTCCTGCAGCACTTCTTCACCTGACATTTGATAATATGATCTCATTTTTGCTCCTCCTGCATTTACCTCATAATTATAAGATAGCAAACCTGCCACCGATACCTGCTTCTGTATTCTCTTGTATAAAAAATGAGACTTTTATTGCACCTCAATATGCAATAAAAGTCTCACTATTTAATCACGATACGGATGCTAAATTCCATCGGTTCTGGCGACATCGCAAACACTTATTAAAAAGTGCCAGTTACTCCCTCTTATTTATTAGATATAATAAAGATTCTATTCTAAATTGTCAATAAACTTTATCCTTTTTTCATAAAGCTTTAATATCTTTTAACAAAGAAAAACCCGGGAAACCTGCATTTCCCGGGCGAATTGATCACTTTCTCTGAATCTTAAACGATTCCCTGAGCTGTCATTGCATCTACAACCTTTTCAAATCCGGCAATGTTAGCACCTACAACGTAGTTGCCCTTGAAGCCGTATTTCTCAGCTGCATCAGACATATTATGGCAAATATTAACCATGATATTTTTCAGCTTGCTGTCAACTTCTTCAAATGTCCAGCTCAGACGCTCACTGTTCTGTGACATCTCAAGTGCGGATGTAGCAACTCCACCAGCGTTAGCTGCTTTACCAGGTGCAAAAAATCACACCATTTTTTCTGCAGGTACTCTGTAGCTTCCAGAGTCGTAGGCATGTTAGCACCCTCGCAAACTGCGATGCATCCGTTCGCAACAAGTGCCTGTGCATCCTCTAAGTGAAGCTCGTTTTGTGTTGCACATGGAAGTGCCAGATCAACCTTAACATTCCATACGCCTCTTCCCTCATGATACTCTGCGTTCGGACGATACTTCTTGTACTCTGTCAGTCTTGCACGGTTTACTTCCTTGATCTCTTTGAGGGCTGCAACGTCGATTCCTTCTGGATCATATACCCATCCTGTAGAATCACTTACAGTAACAACCTTAGCACCAAGCTGCTGTGCCTTTTCTGTAGCGTAAATTGCAACATTTCCTGATCCTGAAACTGCTACCGTCTTACCTGCAAGCTCGATTCCATTAAGTTTCAGAAGTTCCTCTGTCAGATACAGAAGTCCATATCCTGTTGCTTCTGTACGTGCAAGAGATCCACCGTATGTAAGTCCTTTACCTGTCAGGACCCCTTCGAATACTCCGCGGATTCTCTTATACTGACCGAACATGAATCCGATCTCTCTGGCGCCTGTACCGATATCCCCTGCCGGAACGTCTGTGTCCGCGCCGATATACTTGTATAACTCTGTCATAAAAGCTCTGACAAAATGCCATGACTTCTCTGTCTGACTTACCCTTAGGATCGAAGTCACTACCGCCTTTTCCACCACCGATTGGAAGTGTTGTCAGTGAGTTCTTGAAAATCTGTTCGAATCCTAAAAATTTGATGACTCCGAGATATACGGAAGGATGGAATCTCAAACCGCCCTTGTAAGGTCCGATTGCACTGTTAAACTGTACCCGAAATCCCTTGTTGACCTGAACCTGTCCGTTATCATCTACCCAAGGTACACGGAATTTGATCTGTCTTTCAGGCTCTACAAGTCTCTCAAGAAGAGCTTCTTTGCGGAATTTTTCTTCATTTGCCTCGATCACAACACGAAGAGATTCAAGTACTTCTTTTACTGCCTGATGAAACTCCGGTTCGCCTGGGTTTTTCTTTACAACTGATTCAATCACTTCATCAACGTATGACATTTCTCAACTACCTCCTAAAATAAATATAACGCGAAGACCTGTTGTCTGCCGCGTTCGCTTGAGACTTCTTTGTCTACTCGTTTATTTTAAAATCTAAATGAAAGATTGTCAACAATTTATTGCATCATTTTAAAGTTTTATCACTTTAAGCCACTGAAATTGCATAAACAATACTGACAAAATTCATCTTCCTATAATTCCTCTAATTTTTATCAGGAAAAGTTTTGACCGTCTGCAGCATTTTATTTCCCTGCATAGCTTTAAGATATCAACACCCACATATTAGTTATACTTACGTTTTCTAGCTGCTTCAGATTTCTTTTTACGTCTTACGCTTGGCTTCTCGTAATGCTCTCTTTACGAATCTCCTGCTGGATTCCAGCCTTTGCGCAGTTTCTTTTGAATCTGCGTAAAGCACTATCTAACGTCTCGTTTTCTTTAACGATTACATTTGACATAGTCTCACACCTAACCTCCCCTCCAGCCTTGTATTGTGCATCATACGACTGTTCGGGTATTTTTATTGCACTGCTAATTATTATACCATAATTTTTTTCTTCCGTCAACTCTTTTTTATTCAAAAAGTTAAGAATTTTGTATATTTTTATAAGTCAGGCTTTTTTGCAGCTTAATGGATCTGCTCTGCGAGGACTTCTTCTGCTTTCTCAAGTGCCTGTGCAATACCTGCCGGATTCTTACCGCCGGCCTGCGCCATATTCGGACGTCCGCCACCGCCACCACCGACAAGACCTGCGATCGCCTTCACAAGGTTACCTGCATGAGCTTTCCCTGTTTCATTGCCCATTTGTTACGGTTGCCATCAGACTTACTTTTTCCTTCATTTCCGGATGCAAGAACAACCACGCCTTCTCCCAGTTTCTCTTTAAACTGGTCTCCCAGTTCACGAAGTTCATTCATATCAACTCCGTCAAGCTGAGCAGCAAGAAGTTTCACACCCTTCACTTCTTTTACCCGATCCAGGACATTGCCTGCTGCTTCCTGTGCCATTTTGCTCTTTAAGCTGTCCACTTCTCCCTTCAGAGCTTTATTCTCTGCCTGCAGATGTGTGATCTTCTCAGCCAGATTCTCCGGGGAAGCCTTTATAAGCTGGGCAGCTTCTTTCAGGAGATGCTCCATTTCTGCATAATACTTCATAAGACCGTCTGATGTCAGAGCCTCTATACGGCGTACACCGGCTGCCACACCACTCTCTGAGATAATCTTAAGTGCCATGATCTCAGATGTATTTTTTCACATGGGTTCCTCCACAAAATTCAACTGAAAATCCACCCATGTCTACTACACGTACAACGTCACCGTACTTCTCGCCAAACAAAGCCTGAGCACCGGTCTTCCTTTGCCTCTTCAATCGGCAGATTCTTTTGTAACTACAACCAAGGGCATTCTGGATCTGCTCATTCACAATCTCTTCTACTTTCTTCAACTCTTCCGGAGTCACTGCGGAAAAATGAGTAAAGTCAAAACGAAGTCTGTCTTCATTTACAAAAAGATCCAGCCTGCTCAACATGACTTCCAAGTACAGTACGAAGTGCTTTCTGAAGCAGATGCGTCGCACTGTGGTTTCTTTCAGTCAGAGCCCTGTTCTTTGCATTAACCTCCAATGTCACAGTATCACCGATCTTGATCATACCCTTTGTCACATGGCCGATATGTCCGACCTTTGTTCCTGCAAGGTGGATACAATCCTCTACAACAAACTCACCTTCTGCTGTCCGGATCACTCCCCTTGTCAGCTTCCTGTCCACCCATCGTTGCATAGAACGGGGTCTGCTCAACAATGATCGTTCCCTTTTCTCCGTCAGACAGAGCATCCACGATCTCATCCTCTGTAGTCAGTGCGGAAACTTTTGAATCAAATGTAAGATGATCGTATCCTACAAATTCTGTTCCGATCTCTGCATCCAGTTCATCATAGACAGATACTTCTTTTCCTGTATAGGAATGAGTTCCGAATGTTCCCTCTGACTTGGCACGCTGTTCTTCCTGCTTTTTTTTTGAAGCCTTCTTCATCATAAGTCAGACCTTTTTCCTCCAGGATCTCACTTGTCAGATCAATCGGGAATCCATAGGTATCATAAAGGCGGAATGCATTCTCGCCGGAGAGAACTTTCTCGCCCTTCTTCTCCATCTCAGCTTCCATATCTGCAAGGATCGCAAGTCCCTGATCGATCGTCTTATTGAAGTTCGCCTCTTCCTTTGCAATCACATTTAAAGATAAACTCTTTCTTTTCTTCCAGCTCCGGATATCCGTCCTTTGATCCTTCGATCACAGTTGTAGCAAGTTCTACAAGGAACGCTCCCCTCGATTCCGAGCAGCTTTCCGTGACGGCATGCACGTCTTAACAGACGACGAAGAACATATCCACGTCCGCTGTTGGATGGAAGGATTCCATCTGAAATCATAAAGGTAACAGAACGAATATGATCTGTTACGACACGAAGAGAAACATCTGTCTCGTGATCTGTTCCGTACTGTTTTCCTGAAAGGCGGCATACATGGTCACGCAGAGCCTTCATTGTATCGATGTCGAACATAGAATCTACATCCTGCACGATACATGCCAGACGTTCCAGTCCCATACCTGTATCAATGTTCTTCTGAGCCAGGTCAGAATAGTTTCCATGTCCGTCATTGTCGAACTGTGTAAATACATCATTCCAGATCTCCATATAACGGTCACATTCGCAGCCGACGGTACATCCAGGCTGTCCACATCCGTATTTTTCCCCACGGTCATAATATACTTCTGAACATGGTCCGCAAGGCCTGCTCCATGCTCCCAGAAGTTATCTTCCTTTCCAAAACGGAAGATTCTCTCTGCCGGGATTCCCATCTTCTTATTCCAGATATCAAATGCTTCATCATCCTCTTCATAGACTGACGGATAAAGTCTGTCCGGGTCAAGTCCTACTACTTCTGTAAGGAATTCCCATGACCACTGATGGCTTCATTCTTAAAATAATCCCCGAAAGAGAAATTTCCAAGCATCTCAAAAAATGTACCATGGCGTGCTGTCTTTCCTACATTTTCGATATCTCCGGTACGGATACATTTCTGGCAGGTTGTCACTCTTGTTCTTGGCGGCTTCTCAGCACCTGTAAAATATGGTTTCAGCGGAGCCATACCTGCATTGATCAGCAGAAGACTCTTATCATTATGCGGTACTAAAGAAAAGCTCTTCATCACAAGATGTCCCTTGCTCTCAAAGAACTCCAAAAACATTTTCCTTAATTGGTTTACTCCGTATGGCTGCATACATCATCCTCCTCTTTTGCTCAAAAAGCCTAACTTAAAATATATCATAGCAGTCCACTTTTGTAAAGTGGCTCGACTGAACACCTTCTGTGCATAACTCAACTGAATACCTTCTGTGCATAATGTACGGACTGCATGGCATCTTTTCCATAATAATCAGCTCCAATCATATCAGCGTATTCTTGATTAAGTACAGCGCCGCCTACCATCACCAGGCAATCCGGGGCTTTTTCCCGCAACTGGCGGATTGTCTCTTCCATACTTACAACCGTCGTTGTCATCAGGGCACTCAGGCCAACTAAATGGACATCCTGCTCAAGAACCGTCTCAACTACCTTTTCCGGCGGAACATCTTTTCCGAGATCGATCACATCAAAACTGTAATTTTCCAGCAGGACTTTCACAATATTCTTGCCAATGTCGTGAATGTCGCCCTTCACCGTCGCAAGGATGACCTTTCCTTTTTTCTCCTGTACTTCCCCGCTCTGATCCATTTCTTTCTTTGAGTACTGCAAATGCACTCTTTGCAGACTCTGCACTCATCAGAAGCTGTGGAAGGAATACAGTTCTTTTTTTCAAATCCCTCACCTACATTGTTCAGAGCCGGGATCAGTTCTTCATTAATGATATCCAGTGCATCTTTCTGCTCTGCCAGTTCTGCCGTGATCGAACTGGCTTCTTCTTTCAGTCCTCTCTCGATCGCACTCTGCAATGTCATCGTATGCTTTCCGCCTGCTGCCTGTACCGGAGTCGTTCCCGGCTGCTGTGCATACCTTGCAATATATTTTCACAGTTACTGTCCAGTGCCATCAGGGCATGATAAGCATACCATGCTTTCATCATATCCTCTGAACCCGGATTGATGATTCCCACGCTCAATCCATTCTGCATTGCCATGGTATAGAAAATGGAATTGACGATCGGACGGCTTGGAAGTCCGAATGAAATATTAGATACTCCCAGTACCGTGCAGACTCCAACTTCATCCCTGAGCCTTCTCAGTGTCTCCAGCGTGATTTTTGCTCCTTCCGGTTCAGAACTAATGGTCATTGCCAGTGCGTCAATGACGATATCTTTCTTTTCGATCCCATACTTTGCCGCTTCTGCAATGATCTTCTTTGCAACCTGCACTCTTCCCTCGGCATCTGCCGGGATTCCGTTCTCATCCAGTGCAAGTCCGATCACGACTCCTCCGTATTTCTGGATCAGTGGAAATACTTTGTCCATAGACTCCTGCTTTCCGCTGACAGAATTGACCATCGCCTTTCCATTATAAATCCTTAACGCACCCTCCATCGCTTCCACATCAACGGTATCAATCTGAAGCGGAAGACTTGTAACGCTCTGAAGTTCCTGCACCACTTCTTTCATCAGTGCCGGTTCATCAATATCCGGGAGTCCCACATTCACATCCAGAATATGTGCCCCGTTATCCTGCTGGGTAATCCCTCTCTTAAGATATAATCAAGTCATGCTCTTTCAGTGCCTGCTTAAACCGCTTCTTTCCGGTCGGGTTGATACGCTCACCGATGATCTTTGATCCCGTACCGAGAAAGACACTCTGTCCATAGGACGATACCATGGTAAAGTTCTTTTTTCTACCGGCTTTATCGGGATCATACGGCAGGCATCTGCCATCGCTTTGATATGATCCGGCGTCGTTCCGCAGCATCCACCGATGACAACAGCTCCCATTTCCACAATTTTCTTCATGACTTCCGCATGAACTCTTCCGGTGAAACATCATAATAAGTCTGCCCGTTCTTCTGCTTCGGAAGTCCTGCATTTGGCTTTACAATAACAGGCAGGGAAGAATATTTTGTGATCTGTTCCAGAATTGGAATCATCTGTTCTGGTCCCATTCCGCAGTTGATCCCGAATGCGTCCACCCGCAGTCCTTCCAGCAATGCCACTACTGATGGCACATCCGCACCTGTCAGAAGCTTTCCTCTTTCATCAAAGATCGTGGTCGCAAAAACAGGAAGCGACGTATTTTCTTTTGCTGCAAGAACCGCAGCCTTCAGTTCATACGTATCGCTCATCGTCTCGATATGGATCAGGTCAGCTCCTGCTTTTTCTCCATAGATCATCACTTCTTTATAAGCTTCATAAGCAGTCTCAAAATCCAAATCTCCCATTGGTTTCAAGAGCTTTCCGGTCGGACCGATATCCAGTGCAGTATAGATTCTCCGTCCATTTCCCGCCTGTTCTGCTGCAGCCTTTACATGGCCGACTGCAGCATTGACAATCTCTTCCAGAGAATATGCATCATCATGAAACTTTAATGCGTTTGCACCAAACGTATTCGTCAGTACAATGTCACTTCCAGCTTCAATATATTTTCTGTGGATCTCACGGATTTCTTCCGCGTGCAGCAGATTCCATGTCTCCGGGAGTTCTCCCGGCTGCAGTCCACGCTCCTGTAACAGCGTTCCCATTCCTCCGTCAAAATATAATAACTCTTTTCCCAGCCGTTCTCGTAACATCTGTCTTTATCCTTCCTGCCTTTTCTTTGTATCTGTTCCCGGCTTCGCCTTTCGGCTGCCTTCATATCCTTTTACTTTTGTTGCCCTTACCTGCGGTATGCACAGTCCTTTTTTTCCACAGGCTTCACAGCCTGAGATCGGGCATCTTTCTTTCTCTGTGCTGATCCCTATGATCGCAGTCACAGACTTCGTCGGACTCATCATATAGCTGTCTGTCATCGTAAGACCAATCTTCTTTGCACAATCCAACATCCTCATGATCGGGCTCCCTGAACTCGATCGGGAAGTCCCCATATCCAGGGCTGAACCTTGGCCGAAGATACAATCCACTTTTTTCCAGCTCTGTGCTGATCTTTTTTTTCTGCTGTTCATCACAATACTCTTTCCAGCTCCTGCAGCAGCACATGCCTGGAGTACAACCGCCCTTGCCATATCGGTAAGAGATACCCGGCGGATCAGCCTGTCCGCCCCTGGGCTCCCAGTGTCGCCCCAAACAGAACAACCTGTCCGCATCCTTTGAGGTTTCTCAACAGACTTTTACTCTGTATTTCCATTGTCCCGACCCGCAATAAGCCATCCACACTATGATCCAAATCAAAAAATGCGGTAGACGAATCTCGGACTTGCTTCCCTGTTCAGATCGTCAAAAGACGCTTCGATCAGTTCATAAGTCCTTTCGTCTGCCGCATTTCTTCGTCCGAACCCCAGATAGCGAATTGCCTTCACGTCTCTTTTTTGTCCATCTCACTCATCTGGTATTTCACTTTCTTAACACTTAATGATTTCAGAAATATTGCTCATGATCTTGGTTGCGACTTCCGGTTTGTTCATAGAATAAATATGGATATTTTTACCCATTTGCCAGAAGATCAATGATCTGATCCGTTGCATAAGCAATTCCCGCCTGCATCATTGCTTCCGGTGAACTTCCGAAACGGTCAAGCAATGCAAGAAATCTTCTTGGAAATACAGTTCCTGAAAGCTCCTGGCTTCGTTTCTTCATCTGAGCCGCACTTGTGATCGGCATGATTCCCCGGGAGAACGGGACTGTGATCCCGGCTTCCCTGATCCTGTAAAGGAAATTATAATGGATATCATTGTCGAAGAACATCTGCGTTGTAAAGAAATCAACACCGCAGTCCACTTTCTGTTTTAAAAAGCGGATATCATCTTCCTTATGCTCATTCTCCACATGACCTTCCGGATAGCACGCTGCACCGATACAGAAATCTCCCTGTTTTCGGATCTCCTCCACCAGCTCATATGCATAATGGAAACGGTCTCCATCCGGGAACTTCATTCCCTCCGGGATGTCTCCACGCAGAGCAAGAATATTCTCTATGCCAAGCTCCTTTAAATTCCGGATCACCTCACGCACTTCTTCTTTTGTGGAAGAAGCACAGGTCAGATGTGCAAGACTGAGTACGTGCAGATCGTCCTTGATATGGGATGCGATCTTCGCTGTATTCTTACTTGTACCTCCACCCGGCTCCGTACGTCACACTGATGTAAGATGGATCCAGCTTTGCGATCTCATCCGTCGCACGCTGCACATTTGCAAAACCCTGCATCCGTCTTCGGTGGGAACACCTCAAAAGATATATTTATTCTGTCTTCATTCAATCTGTCAATGATCTTCATCTGGTTGTAAACTCCTTTTTATTCTCCTATCAGGCTCTTGTAAAGCTCTTCATACTGTCGTGCAGAAT
>VOFI01003859.1_pt1 | contig 47127 bp, 45 predicted proteins | sample 5384131 | NCBI WGS metagenome assembly VOFI01 (sample SAMN12384728, study PRJNA508395) | human gut metagenome | isolation source: healthy gut H | host: Homo sapiens
CTTGGTGGAGTCGGCCACCACATCGCCCAGCAGCTCCGCAAACTTGGCAGCGTGCTCGGCCTCTTCCAGAGCGGCCCGGCGCCAATACTCACCAATCTCGGCATAGCCCTCACGATATGCCACGCGGGACATGGCCAGATACATGCCGACCTCAGTGCACTCGCCGGTGAAGTTGGCGTTCAGACCGTCGATGATCTCCTTCTGGACCTCGGCGGGAACAGACTCGCCGAAGGACTTGCCCACGCCGACCACATGCTCGGCAGCCCAGCTCAGCTCACCCTTCTGCTCGGTGAACTTGGAGGCGGGAACACCGCACTGGGGGCACTTCTCGGGGGGATTCTCGCCCTCATAAACATAACCGCAGACAGAGCAGACCCACTTCTTCATAGTAAATGTCCTCCTTTTATACTTATCTTTTTTGAAAGCCTTTTTTCCTCAGTCCCCTTGGGACAGTTTGAGTATAACAGGATATTCTAATATTTTGAAGTTGCTTTTGCAACTAATAGAAAACTTTTCCTAGATTTTAAGTCGGCAATTTACGACTCCGTTCAAAGATCAGGTCCACACTGGCTGATCCCGCCGTGACCGTGAAGCTCACCGGAAAAAATCCTATATACCGCCATCCCTCTGCGGCGTATGTCGATGAGCTCCCGGTGCTCCCGGGTGCCAGACAGAAAGCCGCCACCGGTATCCACCGGAATGTATTTATATTGATACATGTGCCCGCTCCTTCCATACAAATTAACAGCTTGTGGCATTTCTGCTTACAGAAACGGCGGGGAGTTTGCTCCCCGCCGTTTTGGTTTTTGCAAATGTGCGTTATCTTTCCTCCGCCGCCTGGAGCGCCTTCGCCTCCGCGATGGCCTTCTCCTGGGCCGCAGGCGGGCAGTCGCCCCGCAAGCCGCTTTGCGCCCTGCAGGGACCCCGCATTGGATGCAAATCGCCCGAAGTGAATTCGGCCGATTTCAAGATTTTGCCTCCGGCAAAATACTTGTACGCCGGACTCCCGGCGGAGCCCGAAGTGAATTCGGCCGATTTCAAGATTTTGCCTCCGGCAAAATACTTGTACGCCGGACTCCCGGCGGAGAGACGCGGACTGCCTCTTCCTTACTTCTCCTCCGCCGCCTGGAGCGCCTTCGCCTCCGCGATGGCCTTCTCCTGGGCCGCCGGCGGGCAGTCCTCGTAGCGGACGAAGTGGAAGGTGAAGCTGCCGCGGCTCTGCGTCATAGACCGCAGATCGATGGCGTAGCTGCCCATCTCAGCCATGGGCACCTCCGCAGAGATCACCTGGTTGCCGTCGCCGGTGGGATCCATGCCCATGACGCGGCCCCGGCGCTTGTTCAGATCGCCGATGACGTCGCCCATGTAGCTGTCGGGCACAGTGACCTTCAGCTCGCCCACCGGCTCCAGCAGGACCGGGTTGGCCTCCGGCAGGGCGGCCTTGTAGGCCAGCTGCGCCGCAGTCTTGAAGGCGATTTCGGAGGAGTCCACCGGATGGTAGGAGCCGTCGTACAGCACGGCCTTCAGGTTCACCACGGGATAGCCCGCCAGGGGACCGTGGGCGCAAGCCTCCCGCAGGCCCTTCTCCACCGCAGGGAAGAAGTTCTTGGGCACGCTGCCGCCGAAGACCTCCTCGGCGAAGATCATGTCGTCCTGCTCCGTCTGGGGTTCAAACCGGATCCACACGTCGCCGAACTGGCCGCTGCCGCCGGTCTGCTTCTTGTGGCGGCCCTGCTTCTGGACAGTCTTGCGGATCTTCTCCCGATAGGGCACCCGCACGGGCTTCAGATCCGCCTCCACATTGAAGCGGCTCTTCAGCTTGCTGACCAGCACATCCACCTGCATGTCGCCGGAGCCGTTGAGCACCATCTGGTGGGTCTCGGCGTTGTTGGTGACGGAGAAGGTGGGATCCTCCTCGTTCATACGGGCCAGGCCCTGGGCGATCTTGTCCTCCTGGCCCCGGGTCTTGGGCACGATGGCCACGGAATAGCAGGGCTCTGCGAAGGGCAGTTCCTTCAGGGCGACGACCTTCCGGGTGTCGCACAGGGTATCGCCGGTCTTGACCTTCTCCATCTTGCCGATGGCGCCGATGTCGCCGCAGCCCAGCTCCTTCACCTCGGTGGCCTTCTTGCCCCGCATCGTGTACAGGCGGCCCAGTTTTTCAGAGACGCCGGTGCGGGCGTTGACCATGGGCAGATCCGGCGTCAGGGTGCCGGAGAGTACCTTGACGAAGCTGTACTTGCCGTACTGGTCAGAGACGGTCTTGAACACGAAGGCCGTAGGCACGCCGCCGGGGGAGACCACAAAGGGCTCCGTCTCGCCGTCCTGGCGGGTGGCCTTGTGATAGTTGCCCTCCATGGGGTTGGGCAGCAGGTCCACGATGTCGTCCAGCAGCATCAGGCTGCCCATGCAGTTGACAGCGGAGCCGCACAGCACGGGGAACAGGCTCAACTCCCGCACGCCCTGGCGCAGGCCCTGAATCATCTCGGCGTAGGTGAAGTCCTCGCCGCCGAAGAACTTGTCCATGAACTCCTCGCTGGTTTCGGCCACGGACTCCTTCAGGGCGTTGTTGAACTCCTCGATGACGGCGTCCTTGCCCTCGGGGATCTCGATCTCCACCCGCTTTTGGTCCTGCATCTCATAGGCGCGCTTGTTCAGCACGTCGATGATGCCGGTGACCTTCTTGCCCTCGTCCCAGATGGGCACCACCAGAGGCGCGATCTTGTTGCCGAACCGGGCCCGCAGAGCCTCGAAGGTGGCGTTGTAGTCGCTGTTGTCCTCGTCGGTCTTGGAGATATAGATAAAGCGGGGCATATTCCGCTCCTCGCAGTATTTCCACGCCTTCTCCAGGCCCACGGACACGCCGTCCTTGGCGGAGCAGACGATGATGGCGGCGTCGGCGGCCCGCAGAGCCTCGATCACCTCGCCGGCGAAGTCGAACGCGCCCGGCGTGTCCAGCACGTTGATCCGGCACCCCTTGTACTCCAGCGGCGCCACAGCGGTGGAGATGGAGATCTGCCGCTTGGTCTCCTCCGGATCATAGTCGCAGACCGTATTCCCGTCCGCGCCCCGGCCCATCCGGTCGATGGCCCCGGTCATATACAGCAGGCTCTCTGCCAGGGCGGTCTTGCCGTTTCCGCTGTGGCCCAGCAGACAGACGTTGCGGATGTTTTGTACAGAATAGCTCATGTTTGTTCCACTCCTTATGTTGTGCTGTTGCCGCGGCCAGTCCCACCGGCCGCCGGGGATGCCTAATGTAGAAATTATACAACCTTTGCCGGTGCAATACAACAAAAATTTTGGCACATTCCCCGTTTTGGGCAGGAGAGTGAAAAAACAGCCGGAAATTTCGTCAAGTCGGCGAAAAACAGTTTCCCCCCGCCGGGCGGCGCCATGCAGGCACGCACGGCCGTCTCCAGCGCGGCTGCAAAGACGGCAGCCGGGCCGTCCGGCCACCGGAGCAGCTGTGGCGGCCCCTCATTTCTCTCCGCCGGCTGCATCTCTCCCGCCTGTTCAAATTTCCCCTCTATCCAAATCTGAAGGGGTGTAGAAGTTCATGATGATCCGTGATATGAGTCCCTTCTCTCCTCGTCAAACGCACCGGGGCGGGCTTTTGTCCCCGCAGTCCGTTTCATCAGAGCGCCCATCTTTTCCAAAAGAGGTTGGAAATGCCACAGTTTGAAAAATTTTCTGCTTTCGGGTAAAAAACGCGCCGGACAGAATCCTGTCCGGCGCGTGCGGGGAGGCGCGGGTCTCTCAGGTGTTGTCCCGATTGATGGGTTCCCGCACCAGCAGCCGGCGAAGCGCCTTGCCGTTGAAGGGGATCAGGGGATAGAGATACCCGTGGCCCACCAGGGGTTTTGTGGTGGCCAGCAGGACCAGGATGCCCACGAACCCCAGGCAGAATCCCCAGACGTCGAAGGCCGCTGTCAGCAGCAGCAGCGCCACCCGCAGCAGCTTGAAGGCGTACCCCAGCTCATAGCTGGGCTGGGCGAAGCCCGCCACGGAGACGAATGCCATATACACCAGTACTTCCGGCCCCAGCCATCCGGCCTGCACGGCAAAATCACCCAGGATCAAGGCCCCCAGCATGGAGAAGGAGTTGGACAGCGTATCCGGCGTGTTCAGGGACGCCAGCTTCAGCACGTCGATCAGGAATTCCACCACCAGCAGCTGGGACAGCAGAGACAGCGCCGCCGGCTCCGGGGAGGAGAGGAAATCCAGCCAGGACGGCAGGCGCCCCGGCGAGCTGACCATCAGGTACCAGGCAGGGGTAATCAGCAGGGAGATCAGGAACACCGTCACCCGCAGGATCCGCAGATACGTGCCCACCAGCGGGGGAAAATAGAAGTCATTGGCCTCCTGGGTAAAGTCAAAAAAGGTGGTGGGCAGGATCATCACCGCCGCAGAGTTGTCCACCATCAGAATGATGCTGCCCTCCATGACGCAGGCGGCGGCGGTGTCCGGCCGCTCAGTGTACCGCACCTTTGGGAAGGGGTTGTACCACTGCTTGGGGCGGATGGCCTCCGCCACGCTCTCCTGCGCCATGGTGAGGGAGTTGGCCTGGATGTTCTGGAGCTTGTGGCGCAGCTCGTCCAGCAGGGCGTGGTCCACCCGGTCATCCAGGTAGCACAGCGCCACGTCGCTGTGGGTCCGCTGGCCGACCTTCAGCCCCTCCATGGTCAGGTGGGGATCCCGGATGCGGCGGCGCAGCATGGCCATGTTGGGCACCACCGCCTCAATGAATCCGTCGTGAGAGCCCCGGAGGACCTTGCCGTCCGGTGGCTCTCCCACGCTGCGGCTGGGATACTCCTTGGCGTCGATCAGCGCCGCGCCGGACAGCCCCTCCATCACCAGCAGGCTTTTGCCCATCAGCACGGAGGTGACGATGTCATCCCGGTCATAGCTGACGTTCACCTCCATAAAGGTCACATAGCGGTCCGCGAACTGCTGCATCTCCGTCAGGCCCTGCACCGCCTCCGGCTGGAGCGACAGCCAGAAGGCCCCCATCCGCTCCAGGATGGCGTCCCCGCCGAAGCCGTCGATGACCCAGAACCGGGCCCGCCGGCCGCCCACATACAGGTCCCGACATACCATGTCGCAGCTGCGGCCTGCCCCTAGCACGTCGTTGAACCATTGCACATTTTCCTCATAATTGGATGAAATCCGATTCATGCTCCACCTCCGTGATCCCCGCTAGTATGTGCCGCGGCGGCGCGGTGTATGCCCGACAGCGAACACAAAACGGAATATCATCCGTCAAAAATCCACATCATTTTCAAAAATCCGGCAGGAAAACAGCGTATCCAACGCCGGATGCGCTGTTTGTTCCGTTCTGTCTTACGGCTTGTTCTCCGACTCCTTGGAGGCGGCCTGCCGCTCCCTGCGCCTCCTCTTCCAGAGAAGGCGGCCCGCCGCGGTGCCAACCGCCGCCAGAAGCAGCAGCCACACCCAGCCGTAGGCCAGGGCCACGGCCAGACTCTCCAGTGCGCCCACAAACCCCCGCCAGCCAGAGGCAAAGGCCGCGCCCATGCGGCTTGCAAAGCTGGTAGCCGGCTCCTCCACATTGGAGAGCTGGTACACCTCCTGGAGGGAGAGATAGACAGTGGCGTAGTCCACCAGGGCGTCATACTGCCGCAGGGTGCCGGTGAGCCGCTCGATCTCCAGCTCCGTGTCGGAGATGGCGGATTCGATGGTGATAATGTCCTCCATATTCTCCGCCTGGGCCAGCAGGTTCTGCAGCCGCTCCAGCTTGGTCCTCTGAGTGGCCAGGCGGCTCTCCGCGTCGTAGTACGCCTCGCTGACGTTCTCGCTGGTCTGCTCCTGATAGGTGACGTGGCACAGTGTCCCCACCTGGTCCAGGAAAGGCTGGAACTGATCTGCGGGGATGCGCACTTTGTAGTCGCCGGAGCGGTAGCCGCTGCCGTAGTCATGGACCGCCGCCTGCTCAAAATAGCCCCCCAGGACCTCCACCAACGTCCGCAGGTCCGCGTCGGCGGTGTCGAAGGCGGTGGTCTCCACCTCCATCCGGGCGGTGTAGATCATCTTGGCGTTCTCCAGACGGTCGGAGGCACCGTCCTCCGCCGTACCGCCGGAGTCCTCAGCCACTTCCGCCTCTGCCCAGGCACCGTAGGAGCCGCCCGCGTCGTCCGCCTCCTCCGTGGCGGCGCTGTTGGAGGCTGTGTCCGGCGCAGTCGTATCGCCACCACCGCCGCAGCCGGACAGTAGACCCAGCAGCGTCAGCAGCGTCAGCAGCCACGCAAAGCCTCTTTTCATTCCAATACCCTCCTTTTCACGCCCCGCTTCCAAACCGGGGCCTCTGCCTATTCAGACGGAAAGGCGGGCCGTATGCTGCAGGAAAACAAAAAATTTTTCCAGCCTCTTTTTGCGCCCGGGAACTTCTCTGCCAAAGGTTGCCTTTTTCTCCCAAAGGGAGTACAATCAAGGCAGCCTTCCGCGGCGTGCCGCGGTTTTCGGAAAACAATTCGGAGGGGAAAATCTATGACATATCAGGAAGTTCTGGAACAAGCGCGGGGCGCCATGGGTCCCTACTGCAAGGCCTGTCCCGTGTGCAACGGCCTGGCCTGCAGGAACACCGTCCCCGGCCCCGGCGCCAAGGGCATCGGGACCGGCTTCATCCGTAACTATCAGAAGTGGCAGGAGCTGTGCGTCAACATGGACACCATCTGCGAGAACAAGCCGGTGGACACCTCCTTCACCTTGTTCGGCCGCACGGTGGACCTGCCGGTCTTCGCTGCCCCGGTGGGCGCCATGACGCTCCACTACGGGGACAAGTACAACGATCTGGCCTATAACGACATCCTGGTGGCCGCCTGTGCTGAAGCGGGCATCGCCGCCTTCACCGGCGACGGCACGGACCCTGCGGTCATGGAGGGCGCTGCGGCGGCCATCGCCAAGAACGGCGGCTGCGGCGTGCCCACCGTCAAGCCCTGGAACCTGGAGACCATCCGGCAGAAGATGGACCTGGTGAAGGCCGCAGATCCCTTTGCCATCGCCATGGACATCGACGCGGCGGGCCTGCCCTTCCTGAAGAACATGACGCCCCCCGCCGGCAGCAAGACTGTGGAGGAGCTGCGCGAGATCGTTGCCATGGCGGAGAAGCCCTTCATCGTCAAGGGCATCATGACCGTGGCCGGGGCCAAGAAAGCTCTGGAGGCCGGGGCCAAGGGCATCGTGGTGTCCAACCACGGCGGCCGGGTGCTGGATCAGTGCCCCTCTACCGCAGAGGTGCTGCCCGCCATCGTGGACGCTGTGGGCGGCCGGATGACCATTCTGGTGGACGGCGGCATCCGCACCGGCATGGACGTGTTCAAGGCCCTGGCCCTGGGCGCGGACGCGGTGCTGATCGGCCGGCCCTTCGTCACCATGGTGTACGGTGCCGGTGCCGAGGGCGTCAAGACCTATGTGGAAAAGCTGAAGGCCGAGCTGGCCGACACCATGGCTATGTGCGGCGCCCACTCCCTGGCGGACATCAGCCGCTCCATGCTGTACGGGTTCTGAGCTCTGCTCCCGCTTCAAATCACAGCGCCGCCCCGCGGATGCGGGGCGGCGCTTCGCTGTTCTCTTATTCCAGGTCCGCCAGGCAGGCACGCTGCCAGCGGTCCACCACCGCCAGCTGCTCCGGCGTGTGGAACCAGTGCTCTCCGGCCTCCTCCACAGTCAGGCGGCAGCCATTCCGGGCGGCAAAGGCCTCCACGGTCTCCCGGTCCGTCAGATGGTCCCGGGCGCCGTACAGGATGGCCGTGGGCGTCCGCCACCGGCGGGCAGGGTGGGTCCGGACGTATCGCAGATATTCCCAGGAGAGGGTCTGGCCGAACGTTGTGGGGATGCGCCCCTCCCGGGCCAGCCGCTCCTCACTGACACCGGCCCAGCCCATCATTTTGCGGATCAGGGCCTCCATGTCCACCACCGGAGAGAGGAACAGCGCCCCCGCCAGGGGCGCGTCCGGATATGCCAGCAGGCCGAACCAGGCCCCCAGGCTGGAGCCGAAGAGCCCCACCCGGTCCCATCTGCCCCGCAGCTCCGCCAGGGCGCACCGCAGCTCCGGCACCACCTGCCAGGGGACCAGAGCCGCGGCCTCTGACTCCCGGTCCCCGTGGCCGGGCAGATCCACGCTGACGGTCTGCCACCCGGCGTCCGCCGCCGCGGCGGCAAAGAACGCAGCCTCCGCCTTGCTTCCGCCCTGGCCGTGGAGGTAGAGGATCCCCCGCCGGCTGGGCCGCCCCCAGCGGAGGGCCGGCATCCCGCCCAGGGAAAACGGCTCCGCCCGCATCTTAAAACACGCACTGGGCGGAGAAGCAGACGCCCTCCGGGCCCAGGCCCTCCATCAGATACTCGCCGCCCTTGCGGCAGCCCACCATCCGCAGCTCCTGGCCCAGGGTGGCTTCCTTGCTGTAATTGATGAAGAACTCCCGGGGCACCTTTTCCTGCAGGTCGGCGGGCAGGTAGTCCCAGACGAAGTCACCGTAGTTGCCGCTGTACACATGGCCGTTACCGTCCAGGTCGGACCAGACCACCTTCCGAGCGCCCAGATCCTCAACCCCCTCCCGGGGCAGCAGGATCTTCCGGGGCTCCGGAGCGTCGATGGCCTTGGGGCAGGTGCCCAGCTTCTTGGCTGTGAAGGTGCCGGGCCGCATGATGCGCCGGGTCTGCGGGTCCACCAGAATCCAGTCGCTGCGGATGGACACCAGAAGTCCCTCCCTGTCCGTGATCTCATACACCCGCTGCATGTGGGCGGCCTTGACGCCGTCCTCCCAGGTGGTGACGTCCACCACCTGCAGCGCCCTGGGGCAGCGATGGATCCGCAGGGCGATGCGGGAGAGCAGGAACACCTCCCGCATCTCATAGAGCTTCTCATAGGTCAGACCCCGGGCGTCGTAGTCCGCCCCGGCCACGGCGGCGGCGATGCTCAACAGCGTGCTCACCCGGGCCCGCTGGTACCGGTCGCAGTCCGCGAAGATCAGCTGCTTCTGGCGCAGATAGCTGTTCTCCTGAAGGACTTCCCTCAAATCGCTCATACTTGCTCTTCTCCTTCCGGCGGGCCGTCCGCCCTTCCTGTAAGACATTCCAAAAAAGTATACCACGATTTTCCCTTTTTCACAAGCGCCGGTAGTTGACTTTTCTGCGGCGGATGTTATGATGAAGGTATCCAAATCGATCAAAGGAGGGTTTTCCCATGAAAACCGTGATTTCCACCCCCAACGCTCCGGGCGCCATCGGCCCTTACTCCCAGGGCTACGCCTTCGGCGACCTGGTCATCACCTCCGGCCAGATTCCCGTGGACCCCGCCACCGGCGCTATCCCCGAGGGCATCGCCGCACAGGCGGAGCAGAGCTGCAAGAACGTGGGCGCCATTCTGGAGGCCGCCGGCGTCACTCTAGAGAGCGTGGTGAAGACCACCTGTTTCCTGGCGGACATGGGCGACTTCGCCGCCTTCAACGAGGTGTACGCCAAGTATTTCACCTCCAAGCCCGCCCGCAGCTGCGTGGCCGTGCGAGAGCTGCCCAAGGGCGTGCTCTGCGAGATCGAGGCCATCGCCGTCAAGTAAATCTGATTTCCAGCAAAGAGAGCCGGTCCCCAGAGGGGCCGACTCTTCTGTTTGATGCCAGGGCGCGGGAAGCGGGCCGCCGGGCCTGCCGCCCGCAGCGCGCACGGTCTCACGCCTTCCGCAGGAAGATCACGCCCAGGGTGCCGGGGCCGCAGTGACAGAAGATGGTGCACCCCGCCTTGGCCTCGATGATCTCCTGGAACCGCCCGTCCTGACGCAGGACCTCCCGGGCGATGGAGGCCAGGTGGTCGTCCGGGCAGGTGTCCACCAGAAAGGCCCGGTGGGTGTCCAGGTCCGCGCGGTCCCGCAGCCGGTCCCGGACGTACTCCTCCACCACCTTCTCGATGGAGCCCCGGTACTTCTTCGTCACCGGCAGCTTGCCGTCCACTACGTCCAGGCAGGGGTGGAGCTTCAGCAGGCTGGCACCCAGGGCCGTGGCGGTGGAGCAGCGACCGCCCTTTTTCATGTAATCCAGCCGGTCCAGCACAAAGCTGGTCTCCACCCGGGGAATCATCTCCTCCAGCATCGCCAGGATCTCCGTCACAGACTTCCCGGCCTCCGCGGCCTCTGCGGCGGCCAGCACCAGCATCCCATGGCCCACCGTCAGGTTGGCGGAGTCCACCACATACACGCCGTCCACCTCCTCCGCCGCCAGGCGGGCGTTCTGGTGGCAGCTGGAAAAGCCCATGCCGATGTTCAGGTGGATGACCGCGTCATACTCCTCCATCAGACGGCGGAACAGCTCCTCATAGTCCGCCACATTGACGGCGTTGGTGGTGGTGATCTCGCCGCCGGCGTCCACATGGGCGGCGATGTCCCCGGTGCGGATGTCCACCCCGTCCTGGTACAGCTTCCCCGCCTTGATGATCCCCAGCGGGGTCACGGTGATATTGTATCGCTCCAGCAGCTCCCGCGGCAGGTCGCAGGTGGAGTCGGTGGTGATCTTAATCATACAGACAGCTCCTTTTGGTCGCATCCCCGGACGGCCGTCCGGGGTTGAGGTTGTTGGATGGTCGGCCCCCCACGGGAGCGGTGCGCTGACGCTGCGGCTGCTGCGCCACCCCCCGCGGGGATCTGGTGCTCCGGGCGGCTGTCCCGCAGGAGGCCGGGCGTGGTCCCAGCCATGGCAGGCGCCCTCCCGCCGCTTTGCGGCCATTGTACCATAGTCTCTCCCAAAAAGCTAGTCCTATGGCGCACCGCGGCGCCGCCCGGAGGCGGCGCCGCGCTCTGTTCTTCCTTACAGCGTGACGACCGGCGATCCCGCCGCGTCGGCGGCATCGTGGGTCACCAGCAGTACCGGCCGATCCCCCGCCGTCTCCCGGATGCAGGCCAGGGCCAGGTCCCGGTTCTCCCGGTCCAGGCCGGTGAAGGGCTCGTCCAGCGCCAGCGCGTCAAAGGGCGCCAGCAGCGCTCTCGCCAGGGCCAGCCGCCGCTTCATGCCGCCGGAGAACTCCCGCACCGGCTGCGGCCCTGTGTCCGGCAGGCCCAGCCGGTCCAGCAGGGCCCGGGCCGCGGCGGGGTCATAGGCCCGGCCCAGCACAAACCGGAGATTGCCCTCAGCGGAGAGGTGCTCCAGCAGCCGGTCCTCCTGGAACACGGCGGTGAGCCGCTTTCCCGCAAGCCCCTCCACCGTGCCGCTGTCCGGCCGCTCCAGCCCCAGCAGGATGCGCAGCAGGGTGGTCTTGCCGGTCCCGGAGGGCGCCATGACGGCCGTAATGCCGGGTCCCGCAGTAAAGGTCAAGTCCCGCAGCACCGTCCGGCCCCCGAAGGATTTGCACAGGTGCTTCACCGCAATCTCCATCAGCTGCCCGCCTTTCTCACTGCGGCGTCCACCAGGCGGAGGAACAGCCGCTCGAATATCACCGATACCGTCACGATCACCGCCGTCCAGGCGAAGAGGTCTCCGGTCTGGAAGTACACCTTGGCGGTGTACAGCGCCTCGCCGATAGACCCGGCAGGCAGGCCGATGACCTCCGCTGCCGCGCCGGACTTCCAGCACAGGCCCAGCCCCAATGACACGGCGGAGCGGAAATAGGGCAGCACCGCCGGCAGGTAGATGCCCCGCAGCTGCCGGGAGACCGGCACCCGGAACACCCGGGCCATCTCCAGCAGCTGCCGGTCCGTGTGCCCGATGCCCTCCAGCACGTTCAGATACACCGGCGGGAACACCATCAGGGCGGAGATCAGCAAAGACAGGTTCTCCGACGAGAAGAAGATCAGCGCCAGGATGATGAAGGACACCACCGGCACCGCTTTCACCACCGCCACCAGGGGGCTCAACAGGTCCCGGACCCACTGGAAACGGGCCGCCAGCGGTGCCAGCACCGCCGCCAGTGCGCAGGCCAGGAGAAAGCCCCCCAGGATGCGGAGGGAGGAGAAGGCCACCGCCTGCCAGAAGGCCGCCGTGCCCGCCAGGGCCAGCAGCCGCCCCAGCGCCTGCACCGGAGAGGCCAGCAGCAGCATCCGCCCGCCGGTGGTAGCCGCCAGGGCCAGACTGGCCCCCTCCCACACCAGCAGCCAGAAGGCCGCCGCCCACAGCCGGACAGAGCCTGTTCGCCGCTTCATCTGCCTCCCCCTTTCTCCTGGAAACCACCGCGCCCCGGGTGTTCCCGGGGCGCGGAAAATTTGTCAGCCGTTACGCGCCGTAATAGAAGTCGTCGTTGGGCATACCGCCGCCCACGGATTCTGCGTCCTGCTCCCACAGCACGCTCAGATAGCCGGACAGCATATCCATCATCTCCGTGCCGGTGACGCACACGATATTGCAGTAAGGCAGGGCCTTCTCCGCCACAGTAGCGTCCACGATATCATAGCCGCCGATCAGCTCCGCCGCCTCCGCGGTGTTGGCGTTCACCCAGTCCACGCTGGCGCTGTACTGCTCCAGGAAGTTGCTGACCGCCGCCGGGTGCTCTTTCACGAAGTCTGCCCGGGCCACCACCACGCCGGTGAGCAGGGCGGAGCCGTTGTCCAGGGCGTCCCACTCCTCTGTCAGGTCCAGGGCCACCCGCAGGTCCGGCAGCTGGGTCTGGGCCACGGTGACGAAAGGCTGGGGCAGCATGGCGATGGTGGCCGCGCCGGATGCCAGGGATGCCACGCATTCGCTGTGCTCGCTCTTCCAGTTGATGGTGACGCCGGTGTCCGGGTCGATGCCGTTCTCCGTCAGCAGATACCGCAGGGCGTACTCCGGCGTGGAGCCCTTGCCGGAGGCCACGATGGTCCGGCCCGCCAGATCCGCCATGGACTGGACGGAATTGCCATTCTCCACAATATACAGCACGCCCAGGGTATTCACCGCCAGGGTGACGATGCCGCCGTCCGTCCGGTTATACAGCACGGAGGCCAGATTGGCCGGCACGCAGGCGATGTCCAGCTCCCCCTGCATCAGCTTGGGGGACACCTCGTCGGCGGAGGCGGCCAGGGTGAACTCATAGGTGTTTCCGCCGCCAGCGGTCACCACATTCTCCTTATCCTCCAACGCTTCCCCCACAGGAGCATAGTCGCTCATCAGCTTCACCATGCCCATGGCGGTGGGTCCCTTCAAGGCCGCCACCCGGACGTTGACGGACTCCTCCGCGGGCGTCTCGCCCTCCTTCCCGCCACAGGCGGCCAGGGTCAGGCACATAACCAGGGCTAGGCAGGCCGCCAGACTCTTCTTCATCCACTGTTTCATCTTCTGTTTCCTCACTTTCCTTGTTGCAGCGCATCCTCCGGCGCGTAAACGGTCTTGGCCGTGATCCCCGCCAGCCGGCCGATCTTGCCGGACAGGGCGGAGATGGCGTCCGCCGGTGCGTCCACCGCCACGCTGATGATGTTCACGCCCCGGGCGTGGTAGGGCACCCCCATCCGCCCGATGATATAGGGGGCGTACTGGTGCAGCAGCTCGTTCAGCGCCGGGACAGAGGCCGTGTCCCGGACGATGATCGCCAGCACGGCCACACGGGTCTCCACAGAGGATTCCTCCCTTTCCAAAAAGTAAACCCCTCCGCCGCACTGGCAGAGGGGGATTTTGACATGCGCCGTCCGCCCGGCACCGCCGGGCGCTTCCCCGCCTTGCGGCCGGGGCTGGCCCGTGCCGGTCAGAGCGACAGAATCCAAAATTGTCCGGTCCGCCGGTCAGAGCTTCTTCCCAGGGACAGGGAAATGATACCATGGAACGCCCCCGCCGTCAAGGGCGGGCTCGTGCCGCCTGCCGCAGCCGACCCCCAGCTCCTCCAACACAGAGATGATTTTTTCGATTTCCGCAAAGCATTCCGGGTCCGTGAGACCGCTGTCGTCCAGAACATTCCGGATTTCCCGCAGGGCCTGGAAGCAGCGCTCCTCCGCCAGTTCCCGAATCATTTTCCACGCAGCATCGCTACCCAGCACCAATTCGATTTGATTCCGTGCAATCAGCTCCCCCACTACTGACGCGGTAAACCGGAGCTGTTCCACCCGGTCCCGGTTTTCCAACAGTTCCCTGTCGCTGATAGAATTCATTTTGATTCCCTCCTCGCATTATAACAGGACGAAATAATTATAAATCACCAGGCATGATATAGTCAAGAAAATATATCGTGTTGGTGTAAAACATGAACAAGTCCTATTACAACGCCGAGTCCAATCTCATTGCCAAACGCCTCCGACAGCTTCGGAAGGAGCGCGGGTTCTCCCAGGAGGAATTGGCCGCCCAGCTGCAGCTGCTGGGCGTGGACATTAACCAGCCTCTTATCAGCAAAATTGAGAGAAACCGCCGGTTTGTCAAGGATTATGAGCTGGCCTGCCTGTGTCAGGTCCTTCAGGTGTCCGAGCGGGATCTGCTGGCAGACTTTTACAATGCCACAGAATGATAAAAGAACCCCCATCTGGGGGTTCTTTTGCTTTTACCGTCCGTAGACCTCCGCCAGCGCCCGGATCTCCGCCGCCAGCCCGGCCGCGGCCGCGCCGGGGGCCATCCGCCAGCGCCAGTTGCCCGCCGCCACGCCGGGGACGTTGATCCGCCCCTCGCTGCCCAGGGCCAGGTAGTCCTGCATCTGGGCCACGAACAGCTCCGCCGTGCTGCCCATGCCGCACCGCAACAGCGCCTGCCGGACATTCTCCCGGCCGGAGGCCCCCAGATACCGCTCCGCGAAGCCCGCTCCGCTTCCCCTGCGTGGTCGTACCAGCCCAGGGCGGTGTCGTTGTCGTGGGTGCCGGTGTAGCAGACGCACCGGCGGCTGCCGTAGTTGTGGGGCAGATACTCGTTGCCGGGGTCTGAAAAGGCGAATTCCAGCACCTTCATGCCCGGCAGGCCCGCCGCCTCCCGGAGCTGGTGGACCTCCGGCGTGAGAAGCCCCAGGTCCTCAGCAATATAAGTGATGTGGGGGAACCAGCCGGTCAGGACCCGCAGCAGGTCCATGCCGGGGCCCGGCTCCCACTGCCCTTCCTTGGCGGTCTCCGCCCCGGCGGGGATGGACCAGTACTGCTCAAAGGCCCGGAAATGGTCGATGCGGATGGCGTCGAACAGGCGGGAGGCGCCCTCCACCCTTCTGATCCACCAGCCGAAGCCGTCCCGCTTCTGGGCCGCCCAGTCGTACAGGGGGTTGCCCCACAGCTGGCCCTCCTCCGAGAAGTAGTCCGGCGGCACGCCCGCCACCCGGCTGGGCCGCCCCGCCTTGTCCAGCAGGAACTCCCTCCGCTCGCTCCACACGTCGGCGCTGTCCAGGGACACATAGATGGGCAGATCCCCGATGATCCGCACCCCCAGGCCGTTGGCGTGGTCCTTCAGGGCCTTCCACTGGGAGAAGAACCAGAACTGCACCGCCTGGTGAAAAGCGATATCCTCCGCCAGCTCCTGCCGGGCGGCCGCCAGCGCCGCCGGGTCGTGGTTCCGGAGGGCCTTGTCCGGCCAGTCGAACCAGGCCGCCTGGTCGAAGCGGGCCTTGAGGGCCCGGTACAGGGCGTACTCCCCCAGCCAGGGATTGGCGGCGGCAAAGTCCCGCACGGACTGGGCCTCCGCGCCGTCCAGCCGGGAGAAGGCCCGCCGCAGCAGGGGCTCCCGGCTCTCATAGAGGGCGGCGTAGTCGATGGGCGCTCCCTCCGGCACCCGGGCGGCGGACAACTCCGCCTCCGTCAGCAGGCCCCGGTCCCGCAGGTCCGCCAGGTCGATGAGCAGCGGGTTCCCGGCGAAGGTGGACTCGCTGGTGTAGGGGGAGTTCCCCGCTCCGGTGGGCCCCACCGGCAGCACCTGCCACCACCTCTGCCCGGCGTTGTGGAGAAATTCGGCAAAGGCCCGGGCCTCCCGGCCCAGGGAGCCGATGCCGTAAGGCCCCGGCAGGGAGAACACCGGCAGCAGGATGCCAGCGGAACGCTCCATATCAGCCCCTCCTTTTTGTCAGATTCCGTTCTATTGTATGCAGCCGGGCGGCGGGTGTCAAGGGCGGCTGTCCCCCCGCTCCACTGGGAAGGGAATCTCCCGGAAGGCCGTCCGCCCCGGGTTGCCCTCCGCCAGCAGGCAGCGCCGCCGGGTCAGGTCGCAGGCCGCGGACCAGACGGTGTCCCGTCCCGCGGCCCGGTCATACTGGCATAGAAAGCCCTTTCGCCCCGCCAGTAGGGCCTGGACGTCGGAGAGGGCCAGCGTCTCCCCCTCCCGCTCCAGCACCCGGCGCATCGTGTCGTACCGCTCCGCCGCCCGCCAGGAGTCCAGCCCCGGCGGCAGCGGGACCGCCAGATCCGAGTGAAAGAGATTCGCGGCACAGATGAAGGGTCCCGCCGGGCCGGGACGCTCCACCCGCATCCCCTCCGGGCTGCACTCCGCCACAGCAATGTCCCCGGCGGCATCCGCCAGCGTCAGCGTCTGGCAGGAGGCCAGGGGCAGCACCCGCAGGCGGGCCAGGGCCTCCGGCACGGCGGCGCAGGTCTCCGCCAGCAGCCGCAGAACCATGCCGGCGTTCAGACCCGGCCGGGGCCTGGGCGTGTAGACAGAGGTGAGCCCGATGGCCAGCCCCCGGGCGTTGACGGCGTCCTCCATCTGCACGAACGAGGTGGTGTTCCCTGTAAAGGGGATCGCCCTGTCGGAAAATCCGTATGTCACATGGGTGTAGTCCGGCTCCAGCGCCGTCAGAAAGTCGCTGTTCCGTCCGAAGAACACCCCGTTCCCGTTAGACACCGCCAGGCAGGAACAGCCGCAGGCGGGCGGCAGGGCGTAGGTGGTGAAGAGGCCCGTCTCCAAGTCCTCCTGCCGGCAGTTCTGCCCCGCCGCCAGCCCCTCCAGCTCCTCCAGGGCGGCGGGGAAGTGTTGTTCGTACGCCGGGTGGCAGGCAGCCGCAAAGGCCCGCCGCTCCGCCTCCAGGGGAAAGGGCACATGGTCCAGCAGGCGCAGGCCGCGCTCCGCCAGCCGGGCGCCCCACTGAAAGCCCATCTCCCGGTGGGTGCCCCGCAAGGTCAAATGATTCATGTGTATTCGCTCCTTCCAGTTCTGTCAGGAGCCGCCGGCAGCTCTGCCCTTACCATAGAACAACAAAAAATTGTTGTCAAGCAGAGATTTTTTATTTGTTTTTTCAGGAGATTCAGGGGAAATTATTTTCTTTTTCCCATCCGCAACCCGTGGTTGACATCCGGGAAACCCGCCGGTGGTTGCGCTTTTTCCCGCTCTCTGGTATGGTGAGGGCAAAGGAGTTGATACCATGCGGGAGCAGCAGACCCTGGGCCGCCGCATCCAGGAGGCCCGAAAGGCCGCCGGCCTCTCTCAGGAATCCCTGGGGGAGCGGCTGGGCGTCAGCCGCCAGGCGGTGAGCAAGTGGGAGGCGGACGCCGCCGTGCCGGAACTGGAGAACCTGATCGCCATGAGCCGGATCTTTGGCGTCACCATCGGCGCCCTGCTGGGAGTAGAGCCGGAAGCGGCGGAGGACCGTTCCGAAAAAGATGCCCCGGAAGCCCCCGGTGAAGGCGTGGAGGGCACCGCCCCGGCGGGGGAGCTGACCGACCGGGAGCTGGCGGCGGTGGAGGCCATCGTAAAAAAATATCTTGACGCGGCCCAGGTCGTCCAGAACCCCAGGTGGAGCCGGAAGAAAAAAATCGCCGTAAGCGCCGGGATTTGCGGCGCGGCTTTGACGGCGGCGCTGGCTTTGGGCAGCGGCCTTTCCGCCCTTGGCAGCCGCCTGGATCAAGTCCAGTCTCAGGTGTACGGTATCGAGAGCAGCGTCAGCGGCCAGATTGGGGCACTTGCCGGGCAGATCCGGGATCTCCTGGATGAGGATTCCAATCTTTTTGCGGTTTCCCAGGCGCGGGTTACGGACTACGACCTGGCAGCGGGGACTGTGACCCTTCAGGTGTCGGCCCAGGCCAAAAGCTGGCAGGACAACACCACCGCCCTCTTCACCGCCCTTCTCTCGGACGGCCGGCAGTTTTCTGCGGAGGCCTCTGGGAAAAACGGAACCTTCACCGCTCAGAATTGGACCCTTCCCATGGATCAGGAAATCCTTCTCTCCGCATCCCTCACCACGGATGGCGTCACTGCCGCAGACCAGTTGGAAACCTTGTACGACTGTCTGCCCGGAAATTTCCGGCTGGATGTATGGGGTGGGTTCAGCCAAACCGACTGGGCCAACCAGTGGAGAGATTTCCAGAGCGATTCCTGGCCGCAGACCAGCAAGAAACTCACGCTGGGCGGGTTGTCCCTTTCCATCTCTCATGGAGGCAACCCCCATTTCAGCCCCTCCCCGTCTCAGGTGGAGATCTGCTTCTACCGAAATCAGGAGACAGTCCCGGAATCGTCCGTCCCCGTTCCGGAGGCCTTGGAGCTGTGGGCAGAGGCCGGGTTTGTGGAAATGTATAACTGGACGGATTACACCTTCACCTGTGAACTCCTGCCCGGGGAAACCCTGACAGCCGCCGTCTGCATCACCGATGACCACGGCCAGACCACATGGACCATTCTGTGCGCTTACAGGCTCGACCAGAGCGGGAACGTCCAAACCCCGCAGGATCTGCCCGCCGACTGGCAGCCGGGGGATCTGCTTTGACAACGCATAACAGCGCCCCGGAGCTCTCGCTCCGGGGCGATTTTCCGTTCTCTCACTTCATCAGCTCATACATGACGGCCTTGATGGTGTGCATCCGGTTCTCCGCCTCGTCAAAGACGATGGAGGCCGGGGACTCGAACACCTCGTCGGTGACCTCCATGGCCTCCCGTCCGAACTTCTCGCCCATCTCTTTCCCCACCTTGGTCTTGTGGTCATGGTAGGCGGGCAGGCAGTGCATGAACCTGCACTGGGGCCCGGCGTTGTCCATCAGGGCCTTTGTCACCTGATAGGGCTCCAGGGCGGCAATGCGCTCCTGCCAGACCTCCATCGGCTCCCCCATGGAGACCCAAACGTCCGTGTACAGCACGTCGGCGTTCTTGACAGCTTCCATGGGGTCTTCGATGAACTCCAGCACCGCGCCGGTCTCGGCGGCGAGACATAAGCAGGTATCGATCAGTTTCTGGTCCGGCATGTACGCCTTTGGGGCGCAGGCCACAAAGTGCATCCCCATCTTGGCGCAGCCCACCATCAGACTATTGCCCATATTGAACCGGGCGTCCCCCAGATACACCAGCTTGATGCCCTTGAGTCTCCCGAAGTGCTCCTGGATGGTCAGGAAGTCTGCCAGGATCTGGGTGGGGTGGAACTCATTGGTGAGGCCGTTGAACACCGGCACCCCAGCGTAGTTTGCCAGCTCCTCCACAATTTCCTGTCCGAAGCCCCGGTACTCGATGCCGTCGTACATCCGGCCCAGCACCCGGGCGGTGTCGGCGATGGACTCCTTCACACCGATTTGGCTGCCAGTGGGACCCAGGTAGGTGGAACCCATGCCTAAGTCCTGGCAGGCCACCTCAAAGGCACACCGGGTCCGGGTGGAGGTTTTTTCGAAGATCAGAGCCACGTTCTTCCCCTCCAGATACCGGTGGGGAATGCCGGCCTTCTTTTTGGCCTTCAGATCTGCTGCGGTGTGCAGGAACTGCTGGATCTCCGCCGGGGTAAAGTCCAGGAGCTTTAAAAAATGGGTGTGGTTTTCCATGGGTGTCTCCTCTCTGTCCCGCCATGGGCGCTTTTATCATTTAGTCCGGGAAAATTGTGTAAAATTCTCCGGTTATAGTTAGGGTTATAGTTAGGGTTATAGTTAGTGTTATAGTTAGTGTTAGTGTTAGAGTTATAGCGGGTGTTCGTGTAAGTGCCGGAGTCACGGCGGGGCGCAGCAGGTCCCCGGCCGGAGCGAAAAAGACAGATTCAGGAGAGCGTCTTTTTCAGGATCTCCAGCCCCTGGTCCATCTCCTCTTGGGAGATCACAAGAGGCGGCAGCAGCCGCATACCCGGTCCGGCGGTCAGCACCAGCAGGCCGTTTTCGATCAGCTTGCTTGCGATCTCCTTATTGGTCCAGCCGTCCTTCACCTGGATGCCGATCATCAGCCCCATGCCCCGGGTGGCGCCGAAGCAGGGCAGGTCCAGCGCCTCGATCTGGTTACGCAGATACGTGCCCTTGGCCCGGACGTCCTCCAGAAACGCGTCCGTCAGCGTCTCCTGCACCACCAGACCGGCGGCAGCGCACACCGGATTGGCGCCGAAGGTGGTGGCATGAGTGCCGGGGCCCAGCACGTCCCGGCATTTCTCATTGGCCAGAATGCCGCTCATGGGCAGTCCCCCGGCAATGCCCTTGGCGAAGGACGCCACGTCCGGCAAAATGCCGTACTGCTGGAAGGCGAAGAGGCTGCCCGTCCGCCCTACGCCGGTCTGGACCTCGTCCACCAGCAGCAGCCAGTCCTTCTCCGCGCACAGTCTGGCAACGGCCTTCACATAGTCACGGTCCAGGGGCAGCACGCCGCCCTCGCCCTGGACCAGCTCCATCATGACAGCACACACGTCGTCCCCCGCCGCGGCCTCCAGGGAGGCAAGGTCGTTGGCGTCGGCATACCGGAACCCCTCGGTGAAGGGGAAGAAATAGTTGTGGAACACGTCCTGGCCGGTGGCCGTCAGGGTGGTGATGGTGCGGCCGTGGAAGGAGTTGTTCAGAGTGACGATGGCGGCACGGCCCCTGCCGTACTTGTCGAAGCTGTACTTTCTCGCCAGCTTAATCATGCCCTCGTTGGCCTCGCCGCCGCCGTTGGCGAAGAATACGCTGCTCATGCCGGTCCGCTTGCAGAGGATCTCCGCCAGCCGGGCCGGTGGCTCGGTGTAGAACAGGTTGGAGGTGTGGCCGATCTTCCCCGCCTGCTTGGCGATGGCGTCCACCCAGGGCTGACAACCATAGCCCAGATCGCTGACGCCGATGCCGCTGGTGAAGTCGATGTAGGCGTTGCCCTCGGGGTCGTAGAGCGTGGCGCCCTGTCCATGGTCGATGGCCACCGGGAAGCGGCCGTAAGTGTTCATGATGTACTGCCCGGTCAGGGCCTTGATCTCTTGGCTGGTCATGGGATCAGTCCTCCTTTTTCAACATGGTGCCGATGCCCTCATCACTGAGGAGCTCAATGAGAATGGAATGGGGAATGCGTCCGTCCAGGATGTGGACCCGCTCCACGCCGCCGGCGATGGCGTCCACACAGCACTCCATCTTGGGGATCATGCCCCCGGAGATGATGCCCTGGGCCACCAGGCCCGGCACGTCGTAGGTGTGGACCACGTGGATCAGCGTCTCCTCGTCCCTGGGATTGCGCAGCAGGCCCCGCACGTCCGTCAGCAGGATCAGCTTCTCCGCCCCCATGGCGGCTGCCAGCTTGGAGGCGGCGGTATCCGCGTTGATGTTGTAGGCGGTGTCCGCGTCCACGCCCTGGGCCACGGTGGACACCACGGGGATATAGCCGCTGAGCAGGGCATTTTCCACCGGCTCCGGATTCACACCCGTGATCTTTCCCACCAGGCCGTACTTCTCGTCCAGCTGCTCCGCCTGGAACAGCTGCCCATCCATGCCGCACAGGCCGATGGCCTGGCCCCCCAGACGGTTCAGCTGGGCCACCAGATTCTTGTTGACCTTGCCGCAGAGGACGGACTGGACCACGTCCATGGTCTCGGCGTCGGTATAGCGCAGGCCGTCCACAAACCGGCTTTCGTGGCCGAGCTTCTTCAGCATCTCGCTGATCTCCGGCCCGCCGCCGTGGACCACCACCACCCGAATGCCAACCAGGGACAGCAGGATGATGTCGCACATGACAGCCCGGCGGAGTTCGTCGGACACCATGGCGTTGCCGCCGTACTTGACCACGATGGTCTTGCCGGTGAATTTCTGGATATAGGGCAGGGCTTCCACAAGCGTCCGCGCCTGCTGTGCGTGGGAGGACATCGTAACATCAACTCTTTTCTTGAAAATCGGCGGGATTCCGCCGGAGGGGGAGGGGGTGTCCCATGGGACGCGGGAATGGCAGCTATGATGACTGGACAGATGCACCCGCTACGGGGTGCGGATAGGCCGCCGGACAGCGGCCCATCTCCGCTCCCCGCAAGAGCACTATCGGGCATCCCGGTTTACGTCCGGTAATCCCCGTTGATCTTCACATACTCATAGGTGAGGTCGCACCCCCAGCAGGTGCAGCTGCTATCTCCCTCGCCCATGGTGATGGCAATGGTGACATCGTGCTCCGTCAGGACCCTCTTGGCCAGATCTTCATCAAAATCCAGCCCCCGGCCCTTGGCGCACACCTGGACGCTGCCCGCCTGACTCTGGAAGGCCACATCCACCTTGTCCGGATTGAAGTCCTCCCCGGAATAGCCCATGGCGCACAGCACCCGGCCCCAGTTGGCGTCCGCACCGAAGATGGCCGCCTTGGTGAGGGCGGAGCCGATCACGGATTTGGCGACGGTCTCAGCACTCTGCTCGCTCCCGGCTCCGGTGACGGTGCAGGTGATGAGGTGGGTAGCGCCCTCCCCGTCGGAGGCCATCTTTTTCGCCAGCTCCACACACAGGGCGCGCAGGGCCTCCACAAAGGCGTCGTAGTCCGGCCCCTTCTCCGTGATGACAGGGTTCCCCGCCAAGCCGTTGGCCAGGACGCAGCACGTGTCGTTGGTGGAGGTGTCTCCGTCCACGCTGATGCGGTTGAAGCTGGCCTGAACGGTCTCCAGCAGGGCGGACTTGATCATCTCCGAGGAGATGGCGCAGTCGGTGGTCAGGAAGCACAGCATGGTGCCCATGTTGGGGTGGATCATGCCGGAACCCTTGGCGATGCCGCCCATCCGGACGGTCTTGCCGCCGATAACGGTCTCCACTGCCAGCTCCTTCTTGACGGTGTCCGTGGTCATGATGGCGTGGGCGGCCGCGTCGCTGCCCGCCGCCGTGTGGGCCGCCGCCGCGCACAGCTCCGGCATCCCCTGCTCGATGACCGCCACGTTCAGCGTCTGACCGATGACGCCGGTGGCGGCTACCACCACATCCTCCGGCCGGCAGCCCAGGGCCTTGCCTGCCGCCGCGCAGACCCGCTCCGCGTTTTCCTCTCCCATGGGGGCGCAGGCGTTGGCGTTGCCGCTGTTGATAACGGCAGCCCGGGCCTTTCCGTCCGCCAGATGGCGCTTGTCCACATGGATGTGGGCGGCCTTCACGGCGTTTTTCGTATACACGGCGGCGCAGGCGCAGTCCTCGTCGGACACGATCAGCGCCACGTCCTTTTTCCAGGCCGCGTGGGTCTTGACCCCCACGTGGATGCCCCCGGCCCGGAAGCCCTGGGCGGCGCACACGCCGCCGGTGATGAAGTTCAGCATCGTATCATCCTCTCTTCAACAGATAAGGGACATCTCTCCCCCGCCAAAATCAGGGCGCGCCTATCCCTTATCTCTTTTCTTCACTTTTGCCTCACAGCAGTCCAGCGGTCTCCTCAAATCCCAGCATAATGTTCATGTTCTGCACCGCCGCGCCGGAGGCCCCTTTCCCCAGGTTATCGAACAGGGCGGTGATGGTGAATCGCTCGTCATTTCCCGCCGCCACCAGGGTCAGGCCGTTGTCCCCGGCTCTGGCGTTGCCGTACAGCTTGGATCCTGCGTCCGCGCTCCCCTCCGGGGCCACATGGACCAGCTTTTCCCCGGCGTAGTGGTCCGCCAGCGCCTGCCACACCTGATGGAGGGTGGCCTCCCCCGTCAGCTGACTCCTGTGCAGGGGCACTGTGGCAGCCATGCCCTTGTAGTAGTCATCCACGATGGGCGTGAACACCGGGGGCTTTTTCAGGCCGCAGAGCTTCTGCATCTCCGGCAGGTGCTTGTGGGCCTGGGTCAGGCCGTAGAGGCCGGGGCTGTAAAGGCTCTCTGCCTTCTCCGCCGCCTCGTACTGGGCGATCATTTTCTTCCCGCCGCCGGAGTAGCCGGTGAGGGAGAAGCAGCACAGGTCCGCGTCCGCGGACAGCAGCCCCGCCTGAACCAGCGGCGCGACAATGGAGATGAACCCCGTGGCGTGGCAGCCGGGGTTGGCCACATATCGGGCCCCCGCGATGGCCTCCCGCTGGCCGGGCCGCAGCTCCGGGAAGCCGTAGACCCAGCCCGGCGCCGTCCGGTGGGCGGTGGATGCGTCGATCATCCGGGCACCGGAGCCCTCCGCCAGGGCCACGGCCTCCACAGCCGCCGCGTCCGGCAGGCACAAAAACACGATGTCCGCTTCCGCCATCAGCCGTTTCCGTTCGTCCGGGTCCTTCCGCTTCGCCTCGTCGATCAGCAGCAGGCCGATGTCGTCCCGCGCCGCCAGCCGGTCATAGATTTGCAGGCCGGTGGTGCCGTCCTTTCCGTCGATGTAGACCTTTGGTTTCATATCATCACCCCAGTGAAGATAAGGGATAAGAGATATTACCGGATCTGCCTATCTTTTATCCTTTTATCTGTTCTCTTTGATCTTCTGAATGAACTGTTCGATCTCCCCGATCTGCCTTGCGGTCTCCGCCACCGCCGGGCCGCCGTAGCTGCTCCGCAGGGCCATACAGTTCTCCAGGTTCAGCGCGTCATACACGTCCGCCTCGAAGAGCTCGGAGACAGCCTTCAGCTCCTCCAGCGTCAGCTCCTCCAATGTCTTGCCCCGGGCCGTGCACTGGGCCACCAGATGGCCGGTGACGGTGTAGGCGTCCCGGAAGGGCATCCCCTTTTTCGTCAGGTAGTCGGCGCAGTCGGTGGCGTTGATGAAGCCGTGGCCGGCGGCCTTCCGCATATTGTCCGTCCGGACGGTCATGGTGTCCAGCATGGCGGCGAACACCGGCAGGCACATCTCCACCGTGTCCACGGCGTCGAACACCGGCTCCTTGTCCTCCTGCATGTCCTTGTTGTATGCCAGAGGCAGGCCCTTCATGACGGTCAGCAGGCTCATCAGGTCGCCGTAGACCCGGCCCGTCTTGCCCCGGACCAGCTCCGCCACGTCCGGGTTCTTCTTCTGGGGCATGATGGAGGAGCCAGTGGCATAGGCGTCGTCCAGCTCGATGAACTTGAACTCCCAGCTGCACCAGAGGATGACCTCCTCGGCGAAGCGGCTCAGGTGCATCATCAAAATGGACAGGCTGCTCAAAAGCTCCAGCGCGTAGTCCCGGTCGCTGACGCCGTCCAGGGAGTTGCCCATGGGTGCGGCGAAGCCCAGGGCCTTTGCCGTCTCCCACCGGTCGATGGGATAGGTGGTGCCCGCCAGGGCGCCGGATCCCAGGGGACACTCGTCCAGCCGGGCCCCGCAGTCCTCCAGCCGGGTCACGTCCCGGCGGAACATGGCGGCATAGGCCATCAGATGCTGGGCAAGGGAGATGGGCTGCGCCCGCTGGAGATGGGTGTAGCCGGGCATCACGGCGGTCTGGTGCTTCTTCGCCTGACGGCAGAGGACCGTCTCCAGCTCCAGCAGCTGCCCCACGATGACGGGGATCTGCTCCCGGACATACATCCGGAAGTCCAGGGCCACCTGGTCATTGCGGCTGCGGGCAGTGTGGAGCCGCTTCCCCGCGTCGCCGATCCGGGCGGTGAGCAGGGCCTCCACGTTCATGTGGATGTCCTCGTTGTCGGCGGTGAATGCCGCCTTCCCCGCCTCGATGTCTGCCAGAATGCCCTCCAGCCCGCTGGTGATGGCGGCGGCGTCCTCTTTGGAGATGATGCCGCAGTCCGCCAGCATGGCGGCGTGGGCCATGGAGCCGGTAATGTCCTCCCTGTACAGCCGCTGGTCAAAGCTGATGGAGGCGTTGAGTTCATTCACCAGCAGGTCGGTGTCTTTTTGAAAGCGTCCGCCCCAGAGTTTCATAAGCTGTTGTTCCTTTCATGGCAGACGCAGGGCGAAGAAGCCTCTCCGCCCCGCCCCTGTGGTCTTGTAATGGTCTTGCCTCTCCCCGCCGGGCATATTGAAAACATTTTCGGCAGGGCGTGTACCTGCCGAAAATACTTTGCCCCAGCCGCCCTGGGCAGCGTTCACCAGTCTGAGGACTGGTGGTGGGGCGGCTCGGAGGGGAGCCCGCTCCCCTCCGAAATCTCTCAGAGCTTCCCCTGCTCCCGCAGTGCCAGCACTGTGTCGGGCAGGCCCCACAGGTTGATGAAGCCGGTGGCGTTGGTCTGGTCATAGCTGCTCTCGTTGAAGGTCACCAGTTCCTCGGAGTACAGAGACTCGGGCGAGGTGATAGAGGCCGTTATCATGTTGCCCTTATACAGCTTCAGCTTCACGCTGCCGGTGACGTGCTCCTGGGTCTTGTCAGCGAAGGCGCTGAGGGCCTCCCGCAGGAGGGGTGAACCACTTGCCGTTGTACACCAGGTCCGCGAAGTCCACCGCCAGCTTGCTCTTCATGTGGGCGGTATCCTTGTCGATGGTAATCATCTCCAGACACTGGTGGGCCTTGTAGAGGATGGTGCCGCCGGGGGTCTCGTACACGCCCCGGTCCTTCATGCCCACCAGCCGGTTCTCCACGATGTCCAGCAGGCCGATGCCGTTCTCGCCGCCCAACTTGTTCAGCTTGCGGATCACGTCGCTGGCCTTCATCTTCTCCCCGTCCACCGCCACGGGCACGCCCTTTTCAAAGTCGATGGTCACGTAGGTGGGCTTGTCGGGGGCAGTGATGGGCTGACGCTCATCTCCAGGAAGCCGGGCTTCTCATACTGGGGCTCGTTGGCCGGGTCCTCCAGGTCCAGGCCCTCGTGGCTCAGGTGCCATAGGTTCTTGTCCTTGGAGTAGTTGGTCTCCCGGCTGATCTTCAGGGTACGTTGTGGGCCTCGGCGTAGTCGATCTCCTCGTCACGGCCCTTGATGTCCCACTCCCGCCAGGGGGCGATGATGGGCATATCCGGGGCGAACCGCTTGATGGCCAGCTCAAACCGCACCTGGTCGTTGCCCTTGCCGGTGCAGCCGTGGGCGATGGCGTCGGCGCCCTCCGCCTTGGCGATCTCCACCAGCTTCTTGGCAATGATGGGTCTTGCAAAGGCCGTGCCCAGCAGATACTGCTCATAGCTGGCGCCCATCTTCAGGGAGGGGATGATGACCTCGTCCACCATCTCGTCGGTGAGGTCCGCGATGTACAGCTTGCTGGCGCCGGTCTTGATGGCCTTCTCCTCCAGCCCCTCCAGCTCGTCGTTCTGGCCTACGTCACCGGATACGGCGATGATCTCGGGGTTGTTGTAGTGTTCCTTCAGCCAGGGGATGATGATGGATGTATCCAGTCCGCCGGAATAGGCCAGCACGATCTTCTTGATGTTTTTCTGATCCATAATGAATTCCCTCCGTGGAGTTTTGATTGATGATGTTTGGATTATACATCTTTCACGCATATTTATTCAAGCATCATTTTGCACAACATTTCCAGCTTCTTCCGCGCATTTTTGCATAAAATTTCGATGAACGTCTTAGAAAACCGTATATTTATTTCGATATTCAAAAAAAATATGAATATATACACTCGCTCACACAATCTCCGCACCCAGCGCATAGGCTGGACTGCGGGGCGGTCGCCCCGCCGGGCGGACCTGCGCGTTTTGATAGAAAGGCTGGTCCTATGAAACGCTGCTTCTGTTATCTTCTGACCCTGGTGCTGAGGTCCCTGGCTGTGGGCGGCCTGGTGTTCGCCCTGCTGCGCACGGACGTGCTGACCCTGACGGCCGCCACGCCCACGGCTCTGTTCTTTTTCGCGGCCACCGCTGCCGCCGGTCTTGGCGGCCTGCTGGCCTATCTGCTGGGCGGCCTGCTGGCAGACCGCACGCCGGCCCTGGCGGACGCCTGGCTCTGCTGCGGGGAGGCCTCCGCTGTGGGCGCCCTGGGGGCGCTGCTGACGGCGCTGATTACCGCCCTCTCCACCGCCTCCGGCGTGGGGCTCCACATCGGCGCGGCGCTGTGCTGCGCCTTCCTGGCCCTGATGGCAGGCGGCATCCTCTGCTTTTTGCGGCGGTATGTCACGACCCGCTTCACCTGTAGCTGCGGCCAGAGCTGCTGACAGAAAAGCCCCGGCGTGCTTTGCACGCCGGGGCTGCTTTTATGAGTGCCGTCCGATCTTCACTTGATCCGCAGGCTCTCCGCCACATGGAGCAGATTCTCCTGATCCACAGTGCCGTGGAGGCGGAAGTTCAGGCCGCCGTCCGTCCAGGCCAGGGTGGCCACATCCGCTGCCTGGGGGCCGGAGATGGTGCCAGACGAGATAATCACGCCGCCCACCGTCTCAGGCTCCCACGCATCCGTCTCCGCCTCGTGAGGCTTCTCCGCCTCCCAGAACCTGGCGGTCACACCGCCGAAGCGCACGGTCTCTCCATCTCCCTCCGGCATCAGCAAGGGGGTGGCAGAGCAGGTCAGGGTGATATTGCCGCCCTGGCCGACCCAGGTAGTCTCCGCCGCGCCGCCGGAGGCGTTGGTTTCAAACCAGCTGTAGCCGCCGGGCAGCCAGTCAGCCTCACAAGCGGGCGCAGTCTTTGATGTGGGCTCCACGGAGGATGCGGCCTCCACCAGCGTATCCGGGTCCACGTCCGACCCGGTGAACCAGAACAGCACCCCCGCTTCGTCCTCCCACACCAGCAGGCAGCTGTCGCCGTATTCGCTGCTGTAGGTGTAGAGCGCCGCGTCATGGCCGTTCACGGTGACGGTGCGGCAGGGGATCTCCCCGCTGCCGGGGCTCCAGCCATAGCTCCCGCCGTCGGGATAGGCACAGGAGAAGGAGATGCGCCCGCCGCTGCCATTCCAGTAGCTCAGATTCCCTCTGCCGCCCATTCCGGCCCGGACGGACTCCAGCCCCCAGCCCTCCGGCAGCTTTGTCAGCGCGTAGCCAGGGGCTTCGGTGTAGTCGATCCCAGGGTCCTCGCTGGCGTATGTGACGCCGTCCTCATCGGTCTCCCTGTGCCAGTAGAGCCCTGAAGCGACGGCTGCGGAGGCCGGCGCGGTCTGCTCCCCCAGCAGCACCGTGCGGGTGGCGGAGTCGTAGCCCACCTTCACCCCCAGCAGCTCGCTGATGGTCCGGATGGGCAGGTAGTTGGTCTTGCCGCCAGCCTCATCCACATAGAGGATGGAGCCGGGGACCCGCTGGCCGTTGGGGGCGATGATGTCGCTGCCGGCGGCGATCTTTGTCTCGCCGTTCAGAGCCACCCCAGCGAAGTTGAACTGCACCTGCCCGGAGGCCGCCAGAGCGGTGGCGGTCAGGGCCGTCAGCGCCAACGCCGCGGCCGCGCCGGCCAGGAATGATAGGACTCGTCTTTTCATGGAACTCCTTCCTTTCTGTCTCCGTGTGTTTCCGGGGGACAGGCCCCCGGCCGTTCTATTAGTTGAACGTGCCGTGGGCAGGACGTATCCACGGACTTTTCTATCTTTGTCAAAAATCACAAAGATCTCGTCTCTTTCTGTGGAGTCTGACTGTTTCACTTCCCACCGCCGGCAGTGCCGGTGATCGACTGCGCTCTCTTCGTGGGAGGTGAGAGCTGCGGCTCCGTCTCCTCCGTACGGACAGCCATGTCCCGCAGGTCAAAGCGGTCCAGGGCCCCCTCCAGGAAGAAGGTCGTGTTGGTGTCCGGGTCCGTCCAGATCAGAGTGCCGGTCTCCTCCATGTCCGGGGAGCCGCCGGTGATGATGGTGACGCCGCCTACGGTGACGGAGGAGCCCTCCGCCTGAATCTCCTCCCCATTCACAGTAATGGTGGGGCCATCGCTCTCCTCCGGCTCCTCCTCCGCCGTCCAGTACCAGCCGGTGACGCCCCGCAGGTCGATCTCCTCCGGCTCCCCCTCCGGGGTCTCGAAGGGGCAGATGGGGTCAGTGACATACTGCCAGGTCAGTGTTGTCCCGTCCCTGACCCACACCTGCTGGACGGCTCCAGCGCCTTCATCCCGGTACATGGGTTCATAGCCCTCCGGCACCCAGCCCATCTCCCAGGCCACACCGGGTCCCTCGTAAGGCACCACGCCTTCCGCCATGGACAGCAGGGTCTCGGTGTCGCCAAAATCCGTGGCCCGCAGCATAAAGAGGTATCCCGCCTCGTTCTGCCAGGTCAGCAGGATTGTCCCCTCCGACTGGAAGAGGTCTGCCTGGTACCCCTGCACAGTGACGGTGGTGTGGTTTTCCCCCGCGTCCGAGGCTCCGTCCACATTGGTAGCTACCTCTCCCGCCTCCGGCGTGTAGACGGCAAACCACAGCCATGCGCCGGTCCCCGGCTCATAGTACCTCCAATAGCCCGAGCTCTCCTTGGGACTCACGTCCGTCAGCACAAAGCCCTCCGGGATCTCCGACAGCCGCCAGCCGCCGGGCGGATCCTCTGCCACGGTCCGCTTCGGGTTGATAAAGGTCACCAGATCCTCCTGCACCTGATGGAACCACCCCAACACCGCCGCCCGGACGGCGGGGCTCACCGCCATCAGGCCCCCCAGGGTCACCAGGCATGCCAATAGCACGCAGGCCGCTGTCCGGGCCGCCCGCTTCCACACCGGCCGGGCCATCCGCTTCGCCCAGCCGAAGGGATCCGCCAGCAGCCGCGTCCGGTTTCTCAAATACCGGTGGGACCAGTCCGGTTCCTCCGCCGCGTCCAGCACGTCCCGGAACCGCTCCAGGTTGGCCTCCATCAGGGCATGGCGCAGCATCCGCTCATCCATGGACGTACCCCTCCTTCTCCAGCGCCGCCGCCAGCATGGTCCGCCCCCGCAGGACGCGGGTGGCCACGGTGGACTCCTTCAGCCCCAGCCGCCGGGCGATCTCCCGGTTGCTCTCCTCCTCCACGCACTTCAGCTCCAGCACCCGCCGGTAGCTCTCCGGCAGCGCCCGGATCAGGCTCACCAGATAGCGGTAGTCCGTCTCCCCCGTCTCCGGAGCGGGCGGATCCCAGTCCTCCGGCAGAGCTTCCTCCCACCGCTCCTTCCGCAGCATGTCCACCGCCACGTTCTTCACAGCGGTCACTAGATATCCCTCCGTCTCGCTCCAGGCCAGGCCGCTCACCCGGTCCCACCGCCGGATGAGCTGCAGCCAAGTCTGCTGCACCGCGTCCTCCGCCGCGGTCCGGTCCCCCAGAACACGGACCGCCACGGCGTATAGCTTCTTCTCATAGGTCCCATGGAGCTTCAAAAACCTTTCCCGGTCCTCCTCCGTCTCCAGCATAGCCAGCAGCATGGAAAGCAACGCGCTCGCCTCCTCTTCTCTCTTTTCCGGCCCCGTCAGATACCCCAGCGCCAGCACCGCCTCTTTCAGGGTAGTGCCGTCGTGAAGGGCCTTCTTGGCGCACGCCGCCGCTGCCTCGTAGCCGATCCTCGGCGTCAGGCAGGTCACCAGCATCAGGGAGTTGTGCAGGTTGGCCGTCATCCGCTCCACATTAGGGGTGATGCCCTCCACGCAGTGGACCCGGAAGGAATCGCACACATCCCCCAGCAGCCGGGCAGAGAGCAGAAAGTTATAGGCGCTCACCGGCAGAAACACATTCAGCTGGAAGTTTCCCTGGCTGGCGGCAAAGCCGATGGCCGCGTCGTTCCCCATCACCTGCACGGCCGCCATAGTGACGGCCTCGCACTGGGTTGGGTTCACCTTGCCGGGCATGATGGAGCTGCCGGGCTCATTCTCCGGGATGTTCAGCTCTCCCATGCCGCACCGGGGACCGCTGGCCTCGAACCGGATGTCGTTGGCGATCTTCATGAGGTTGGCCGCCAGGGCCTTCAGCGCCCCGTGGGCGAACACCAGGGCATCCTTGCTGGTCAGTGCGTGGAATTTGTTGGCATCCGGGGTGAAGTCCACCCCGGTCATGGCCCGGAGCCGCCCGCACACCATCTCGTCGTACCCCTTGGGGGCGTTGAGGCCGGTGCCCACGGCGGTGCCGCCGATGGCCAGTTTGGTCAGCTCCGGCAGGGCGGTGCGCAGCATCCGGCAGGGGGCCTCCACCAGCTCCCGCCAGCCGGAGACCTCCTGGGCGAATTTCAGGGGCGTGGCGTCCTGCAAATGGGTCCGGCCAATGCGGATCAGGTCCGGATAGGCCTCCTCCAGCCTCCGAAAGGCCCCTGCCAGCCGCTCCGCCGCTGGCAGCACCTGCTCCGTGACGCTCAGGGCCGCCGCGATGTGGAGAGCGGAGGGGAACGTGTCGTTGCTGGACTGGGAGGCATTCACGTGGTCATTGGGGTGAAGCCGCATCCCCCGGTCCGCAGCCAGGTGGGCAATGACCTCGTTGACGTTCATGTTGGTCTGGGTACCGCTGCCGGTCTGCCACACCACCAGGGGGAACTCGTCATTCCACCTCCCCGCCCGGATCTCGGCGCACACGGCGGCGATGGCCCCGGCCTGCTCCGCCGTCAGCTTGCCGCAGTCCGCGTTGGCCTGGGCACAGGCCTCCTTCAAATAGGCAAAGGCGGTGATGATCTCCTGCGGCTGGCGCTGGCCGCCGATCTTGAAGTTTTCCAGGCTCCGCTGGGTCTGGGCGCCCCAGTGATGCTCCGCCGGGACAGCAATCTCGCCCATGGTGTCGTGTTCCATACGGATATTCATGGTCCAATTCCCCCTGATCGAAAAATCGTTGCCTCCATTATAACGGGAAACAGCGGCGTGGACAAGCCCCGCCGCCATTCTGCTCCCGCAAGTTTTTCTCACCCCGCCGGGTCCAGTAGTCCCATCTCCCGGACGGAGTAAGTGACTTCTCCATCCCGGTAGCGGACAATAAAGACGATATCAAAGTCCTCTGGGATCGGCCCCGCCTCATTGGGATAGCCATAGCCGGCGGTGATCGAGCCCGAGCCACTGGGAGCCCGGTCCGGCACCTCCCACATGTCTATGACATAGCCCGCCCGAACGATGACTCCATTTTCGTCTGTCTCTGAAAAAGGCTCTATTCTGGACCGCAGGTTCTTCTCATGCGATGAGCAGACATGTATCACGCCGCTCCAGTTCCCCTGTTCCAGCTCTCCCCGGCTCCCGTCTCCTCCGGAATCCTCCCCGGAAGTGAGGCCTGACCATTGCAGTTCCAGAGAGACCTCCACATCCTCCGCCGCCACGCGGCGGCCCCAGAAGCAGGTCAGGAAGATCCCCCCCGCCACCGCCGCCGTCACCACTGCCGCCGTCACGGCGATGAGGACCTGCCTCCGCCGCCACCGCCGCTTGAAGCGCCGCAGGGGCTCCACCCCCTCCGGCTCCGCCGGCAGGGCTGTCCCCAAGCGCCCCAGCTCCTCCCGGCAGGCGGGACAGGACGCCAGGTGCTCCTCCACCAGGGCGACCGTGTCGGCACTGGCCGCCTGGTCAGTATACAGGGGCAGCAGGTCCCGGATCACGTCACAGCTCACTTTCATCTCGCTCCGCCTCCCATTGTCTCAAGATCCGGCTTTTGGCCCGGTAGTAGGTCACACGGGCCCAGCCCTCCGTCTTTCCGAAGACCTGTCCGATGGCCCGGAAGGGCAGCTCCCCGAACACCCGCAGGCCGAACACCTCTTTATAGGGCTCCGGCAGGGTGTGGAGAATTCTGTGGAGGGCCAAGACCTCCTCCCGGTCCTCCAGCGCCCCGGCAAAGTCTCCGCCGCCGGGCAGATCCTCCCCCGGCAGCTCCGTCTCCCGCCGGTGCCGGCGGCAATGGTCCACCCAGACATTTCTGGCGATGGTGAACAGCCACGCCCGGACGTCTCCCCGGCCGTCGAACCGGTCCACCGCTCCCAGGGCCCGGGCAAAGGTCTCCTGGGCGATCTCCTCCGCCAGATGTTCGTCCCGAGAGAGTCCCCGGACATAACGGTAGACATCCCGGAAATACAGGCGATAGAGAATCTCAAAGTCCACGGTCCTCCCTCCCTTCACCAAATTAACGCACAGCGCCCCCGAAACGTTACAGATCCCCGGTGGAAATTTCCTCCGGGGATCTGATACGCGGTTTTTCTGTTGTGCCGGACTCAGTCCGCCAGATACAGGTCCAGCGCCTGGGCCAGCGCGGAGCGGGAGACATAGGTGACACCGGCCTCCTTCACGCAGGTGCCGTAGACCTCCTCCGTGGTGCCGTCGCTGTTCACCGCGGCGATGGCGCCGCCGGGCATGGCGGTCATCAGCGTCTCCGTGGTCAGGGGGGCAGGCTTCACCATGTCATCGCCATAGGAGACCACGGCGCCCTGCTTCGCGTCCCAGCGGACGCTCATGCCCAGGGCCTCCGCCACCGCCCGGATGGGCAGCAGGGTGTCGCCGTCAGCGGTGGTCTTGGCCTTCTGAGTCGTGGACTGGCCGTTGACGGACACGACGCCGTCCTCCGCCACGCTGATATAGCCCCGATAGCCGTAGGCGAACACCAGCACCTTCTCCGGCGTGCCCTTGGAATCGGACCACACCAGGATGCGGGCGCCGGGACGCAGATCGGCCAGGGTGACAATGTTCTTCGTCAGGTAGGGCGTCAGCTTTGCGGAGGCGGGCACGGTGATCGTGTCATTGCTGCCCGCCACATGCAGCACCGCGGACTCCTCCGTAACGGTGGAGCTGGTGATCTCATAGTACTGGGGCACGGCGTAGTCGGCGGGGATGTTGCCCACGATCAGGCTGGCCGTGGACTGGGGCGGCAGGCTCAGCGCCATGGCGGGGCCAACCCAGGCATAGACGGCGTCCCCGTCCTCCAGCGTCTCCAGGTTCAGGGTGTTGCCGGTGACGGCGTCCAGATAGGGGGCATCCCCCACGTGGACCACCACCGCGTCGCCCAGGCCGTCCTCCTTCCCGCTGTCCAGCAGGAAGGTGTCCTCATCCATCCAAGTGACAGTGCCCCAATAGGCCCGCGGGGCCCAGGCGGGCGGGCGCTTCTTCGTCAGCGGTCTCCGCGGCCGCGGCGGGGATCGCCAGCATGGCGGCGCAGAGGATCAGGGACAGGCATTGCAGAATCCGTTTTTTCATTCTCGTTCATCCTTTGTGTTCGCCCAAAACCCTTCACCCTACTTTCTACTCACTACGTAGTTACTATATATGCACTATATCATTTGGCGTTTTGCTTGACAAGTGGTGCGTAGGTGGTATACTACAAGTGCATAGGAGGTGGCTATATATGAATCACACCAAGGCGATGTTGACGGATATTTTACTGCATCTCCGCAAGAGGGCGGAGCGGGGGGATCCGGTTTGGCGGGAGCTGGCAGCACGGGAGGAAGCGGCGTACTGCCGGGTCCGGCAGCTCTGCGGCGGGGACCGGGAGCTTTTGCAGGAGGTAGGGGACCTGTCGGACGCCTGCTGCGCCCTGGCGGAATACGCCGGAGAGTATCAGTTTTTCCTGGGCCTCCAAATGGGCCTGGAGTTGGGTGCGTTGGACCTGCTGGGCGCGGAAGAGGAGGAAACCCTCTCCCATGCCCGGGCGCTTTCCTGCTCGTGACCTCAACAGATATCCGATCACCGTCCTGCCAGCGCGGGGAAATCAACAGCCGCCCCCGCCTCCTGCCCGGGCGGCAAACGAACAGGCCCCGGCCCCCTCCCGGGGGCCAGGGCCCATGCAATGGCCGGTTTACTTCTTGCCATGCAGCGCCTTCATGCGCTTCTCGTGGTCCAGAATGGCCTTGCGCATCCGCAGGCTCTTGGGGGTGACCTCCAGCAGCTCGTCGTCCGCCAGGAACTCCAGGCACTGCTCCAGGCTCATCTGCTTGGGGGGCACCAGCCGCAGCGCCTCGTCGGAGCCGCTGGCCCGCATGTTGGTCAGCTGCTTCTTCTTGCAGATGTTGACGGTGATGTCCTCGCTCCGGGGGCTGACGCCGATCACCATGCCGCCGTACACCGGCACGCCGGGCCCGATGAACAGGGTGCCCCGCTCCTGGGCGTTGAACAGGCCGTAGGTGACGGACTCGCCGGTCTCAAAGGAGATCATGGAGCCGGTGCCCCGGCGGGAGATGTCGCCCTTGTAGGGGGCGTAGGAGTCGAACACGCTGGCCATGATGCCCTCGCCCTTGGTGTCCGTCAGGAAATCGCTGCGGTAGCCGAAGAGGCCCCGGGCGGGAATCAGGAACTCGATCTTCATCCGCTCGCCCACGGGAGTCATCTCCACCAGATCCGCCTTGCGGGCACCCAGCTTCTCGATGACCGCGCCCACACAGTCGCCGGGCACGTCCACCACCAGCCGCTCAATGGGCTCGCACTTGACGCCGTCGATCTCCTGGTACAGCACGCGGGCGTGATGTCGGGAATGCCGCTCATGGCGATGATGTTGCCGGCGGTGGACTCGGTCACCGGATTCCGGGCAAGGCCCTCGAACTCGTAGATGGCGGTGGCTCTCGCCTTACGGAGCACAGCCTCCGGGTCGTGGTAGTTGCACACGACGATGTCCTGGTTCTGCTTCAAGGTGCCCCGCTCGATGCGGCCGATGGCGATCCGGCCCACGAAGTCGTTGTAGTCGATGGAGCTGACCAGCATCTGGAAGGGCTGGTCCACATCTGCCTCCGGGGCGGGGATATACTCCAGAATGGTCTCAAACAGGGGCTTGAGGTCCGTGCCCGGCACGTCGGGGGAGTAGGAGGCGGTGCCGTTGCGGCCGGAGCAGAACAGCATGGGGGAATCCAACTGTTCCGGGGTGGCATCCAGGTCCATCAGCAGCTCCAGCACCTCATCCACCACCTCGTGGATCCGCTGGTCGGGCCGGTCGATCTTGTTGACCACCACAATGACCCGGTGGCCCAGCTCCAGGGCCTTGGAGAGCACGAAGCGGGTCTGGGGCATGGGGCCCTCGGCGGCGTCCACCAGCAGGATGACGCCGTTGACCATCTTCAGGATGCGCTCCACCTCGCCGCCGAAGTCGGCGTGGCCCGGGGTATCCACGATGTTGATCTTGGTGTCCTTGTACCGGATGGCGGTGTTCTTGGCCAGGATGGTGATACCCCGCTCCCGCTCCAGGTCGCCGGAGTCCATGACCCGGTCCACCACCTCCTGATTCTCCCGGTAGACGCCGCCCTGCTTCAGCATCTCGTCCACCAGCGTGGTTTTGCCGTGGTCGACGTGGGCGATGATGGCGACATTTCTCAAATGTTCGTTCTGCATAATTCTCTTCTCCTTCTTCTCTGGCAAGGCCGCGCCGGGCGGCGCGTACAAGTGTTTTGCCTGCGGCAAAACCTTGGCGGAGGCGGAATTCACTGCACAGCCGTTGGCGGCTTTGCCGCCTTACGGATGTGGCGTACCCCTTGCGGGTGCTTCCGCCGGGCATTTCTATCAAACGATCCCCGCAGGGTGTCAGCCCTGTGGGGCAGTCTTGCCGTGGTCGATGTGGGCGTTGATGGCGATGTTCCTCAAATGTTCGTTCTGCACATCTTCCATCTCCTTTTCTCTATGAAGGGGCCACGTGGGGTACGCCGGGCGGCGGATCAACACACGCGGCCTCCCTGCCGGCCGTCCGATTCCGGCCGCCGGTCGAGATTTTCACACAGTTTTGCATTATATGCCGTTCTCTCGATTTTTGCAAGCTGCTTTCAGGGGCTTTTTCAAAAAAACAGGACGATTCCGCAGTTTTCATAGGAAAGCGGCAGTTCCGGAGGCGCAGAACTGCCTTTTGGGTATTTTCCCAGGCCGTTCCAAAAGTAATACCTCTCCAAAAACTTTCGGTCCAACCGGCCGCGGATTTGGCGGTTCGGCACATTGACTGGGACGGCGGCCTCTACCTATAATAGAAGATGCTGCGGCGGAAGCGGTGCCAGCACCGCACGTTCCCCCGCAAGTACCGCGACCCGCTGGGGCCGCCCAATGGAGGCATTCTGCCATGTACCGTATCAGAACATTCAACAAGATCTCTCCCGTCGGCCTGAACCGCCTGGATCCGGCGCTGTACGCCGTCTCCGATTCGGAGACGGACGAGGACGCCATCCTGGTCCGCTCCGCCAAGCTGCTGGACTATGATTTTCCGAAAAACCTTCTGGCCATCTCCCGGGCCGGGGCCGGCGTCAACAATATCCCCCTGGACCGCTGCTCCGAGGCGGGCATCGTGGTATTCAACACCCCCGGCGCCAACGCCAACGCCGTAAAGGAGCTGGTGCTGTGCGCCATGCTGATGGGCTCCCGGGACGTGGACGGGGGCATCCAGTGGGTCCGGCAGCAGGTGGCCTCCGGCGTGGACGTGACCACCGTAGTGGAGAAGGGCAAGGCCGCCTTCATCGGCCCGGAGCTGTACAAGAAGACGCTGGGCGTCATCGGCCTGGGGGCCATCGGGTCATTGGTCGCCAACATCGCATTGTCCCTGGGCATGGATGTGTACGGCTACGACCCCTTCCTGTCTGTGGATGCCGCCCTGCGGCTGGACCGCCACATCCATGTGGTGAAGGACATCAACGAGCTCTACAAGCGGGCGGACTATATCACCATCCACATCCACTACACCAAGGACACAGAGCGCATGATCGACGCCAAGGCCATCGGCGCCATGAAACGGGGCGTCCGGTTCATCAACCTGGCCCGGGGCGAGATCGTGGACGACGATGCCATGCTGGCGGCGCTGGACACCGGCTGGGTAGCGGCCTATGTCACAGACTTCCCCAATAACCGCCGACTGGGCGGCGAACGCCTCGTTGGCCTCCACCAGGTCGATATCGTCGATGGTCACGCCGGCCTTGGTCATGGCCTGACGGGAGGCGGGCACGGGGCCGACGCCCATGATCTTGGGATCCACGCCGCCCTGGCCCCAGCCGATCAGCTTGGCCATGGGCTTCAGGCCGTACTTCTCCACAGCCTCACCGGAGGCCAGCACCAGTGCGGCGGCGCCGTCGTTGATGCCGGAGGCGTTGGCGGCAGTCACGCGCTGCTGACCCTTGTCGTCGGTCTCCTGGATGCCGGTGGGCTCAAAGGTGTGGACCACCTGGGGATTGGGGGACTCGGGCCCCACGGGGAAGGCGCCCTTCAGCTTGGAGATGCCCTCGGCGGTCACGCCGGCACGGGGGAACTCGTCCACCTTGAACTCCACGATGTCCTTCTTGACCTTCACGGGCACGGGGACGATCTCAGCCTCGAACTTGCCAGCCTTCTGGGCGGCCTCGGTCTTCTGCTGGGAGGAGGCGGCGAACTCGTCCATCTCCTTGCGGGTGATGCCCCAGATGTCCGCGATGTTCTCAGCGGTGGTGCCCATGTGATAGTTGTTGTAGGCGTCCCACAGGCCGTCCTTGATCATGGTGTCGATCATCTGGGTGTGACCCATCCGGGCGCCGTAGCGGCCGGTGGGAACGGCGTAGGGAGCGGCGCTCATGTTCTCAGTGCCGCCGCAGACAACCACGTCGGCGTCGCCGGCCAGGATGGAGCGGGCGCCCTCGATCATGGACTTCATGCCGGAGCCGCAGACCATGCCCACGGTGTAAGCGGGGACGGAATAGGGGATGCCGGCCTTGATGGAGGCCTGGCGGGCCACGTTCTGGCCCTGGGCGGCGGTCAGGATGCAGCCAAACATGACCTCATCCACCTGCTCGGGCTTCACGCCGGCACGGTTCAGAGCCTCTTTGATGACGATGGCACCCAGATCGACGGCAGGGGTGTTCTTCAGCGCGCCGCCGAAGGAACCAATCGCGGTTCTGCAGCAATTCACAACATAGAGCTCTTTCATGATCTTCCTCCGTTTTTATAAAAATATGGGATTGGCAGCTCCGACGGCTCTTCGTCAGGCGCTGCCGCAGACGCCAATCACAAGTTGAGGGTGGCGGCGAGAGTTTGTCAAAAGAAAAACATGATTGCCAAATTTTTGACAAATGCTCATACACCAACCGCTTGCTGATTTGATTATACTGGGTTTTTCCTGCCCCGTCAATGCAAATTTCTGTGAAATTCGAAAATTTGTTAAAACTTTATCAAAACCTCTGCGAATTTCGTCATTTTGCCAAAATTGGCACAAACACCCATCAGGCAACCTCTCCGCCGGAGGCATCCAGCTCCGCCCGGGCGGCGATGAGCTCGTCGTAAAACCGGCTCACATCCAGGTCCGCATAGGTGCGGGTGGTGGAGATGTCCGCGCTGTCCGCCGCAGCCTGGAGCAGGGCGTCGAAGTAGTCCGGGGCCACGGCCTCCAGGTCCACGTGCTTGCGCAGAATCAGGTAGAAGCCGTCATCCGCCTCCACCACGCCGCTGAACTGGCCCTCCTCCAGGGCCTGGGCCGCCTCCTCGCAGGCGGCGGGCAGCGTGCCGTCCCCCACAGTGAAGGTGTATCCGGACGGATGCTGGTCCCGGTCCGTCTCATCGCTGTAAGTGGCGGCCAGGACGGCAAAGTCATGGGCAGGGTCCGCGCTGCCGTTCAGCTTGGAAAAGGCCTCCTCCGCCTTGGCCCGGCAGGCGGCCACGGCCTCCGCGTCCGCCGGGTCCACAGCGGCGGTGGAGAGCCAGATGTGGTCCACGGTGAGGTAGCCCTGCTCCTGGGCAAAGGTCTCCAGGTCATGCTCCGCGGGGGCCAGCTCGCTGCCCTCCGTGCAGTAGAGGTCGTACAGGTGCTCGTAGAGATAGTAGTCCCCGGAGATGGCCTCCGCTTCCGCCCGGTCCAGCCCCATGCGGGCCAGCACGGCCAGATAGGCCTCCTCCCCGCCGTACTGGGCCGCCCGGGCCGCCCACTCCCGGTCCATGGCAGTCCGGTCCTCGTCGGTGAGGGTGCAGCCGTAATCCTCCGCCCAGGTCTCCACTGTGGCGTACAGGGCGGCGTTCTGCAGCGCCTGGTCCTTGGCGTAATCCTCCAGGCTCTGGCCGGAGACAGTGTCCCCCCACTGGATCCCCTCCCCGCTGTCGTAGTAGTCGGCAATGTAGTCGCAGGCGTAGGCCAGCCAGTAGAGGTATCGCTGGGCGGACACGTCCCGCCCGTCCACGGACAGCAGCACAGTGTCCGGACGGATGCCGGACGCCTCGCAGAGAAGTCCCCCCTCTGTGTCTCCGCCCCCGCAGGCGGTGAGAGAGAGGGCGGCCCCCAGGGCCAGGCAAAAAGCGATGCATCGTTTCATCACGGTTCTCCTTTGTCATTCCTCGCAGATTCCGTGGAAACGCCCCGCACAGGACAGGCGGGGGACGTCCCACCGCCACCATCCTATGCGGGGCATGGCAAAAACATGATGAAACTTACGGGGTCCCGCCCGCGGCCTCCTCCGCGGCCAGCTTCAGGTCCTCCACCAGGTCCCGGGCGGCCTCCAGCACATCCTCCCCGGGCTTGAGCTTCAGGGTGAGGGCAGGGATCTCCCCCGCCGCCAGCGTCAGCCGCTGGCGGTACTTGGCGTGGCCGCACACCGCCACCAGGGCCTGTGGGTGGAACACTCCCAGCTGCAGCCGCAGGAGGCTGCCCTTCTGGGAGATATCGGACACGCCGGCCTTGGCCGCGGCAGAACGCAGCAGGGCCACGTCCAGCAGGGCCAGAACGGACTTGGGCGCCTCGCCGTAGCGGTCCAGCATCTCGTCCAGCAGATCCGAGGCGTCCTCGTCCGTGCGGATGGCGGCGATGCGGCGGTACAGGTCCATCCGCTGTTCCGCCGAGGGGACGTACCGGTCCGGGATATGGGCGTTCACCGTCAGGTCGGCGGCACACTCCGTCTCGATCCGCTTCTCCTCGCCACGCTCCTCCAGGACGGCCTCCTCCAGCAGCTTCAGGTACAGGTCGTAGCCTACGCTCATGAGATACCCAGACTGCTCCGGCCCCAGCAGGTTCCCCGCGCCCCGGATCTCCAGGTCCCGCATGGCGATCTTGAAGCCAGAGCCGAACTCCACATACTCCCGGATGGCCGCCAGCCGCTTGGCGGCGGTCTCCTGGAGGATCTTGCCCCGGCGGTAGGTGAGATAGGCATAGGCCCGCCGGGCGCTGCGGCCGATGCGGCCCCGGATCTGGTGGAGCTGGGCCAGCCCCATCTTGTCCGCGTCCTCGATGATGAGCGTGTTCACGTTGGGGATGTCGATGCCGGTCTCGATGATGGTGGTGCAGACCAGGATGTCCGCCTCCCCGTCCACCATGGCCTGCATGACGGAGGACAGCTCCTGCTCCGTCATCTTCCCGTGGCCGGTGACGATACGGACCTCCGGCCCCAGCATCTTCTGGAGCCGGGCGGCGGTGGCGTCGATGCTCTCCACCCGGTTGTGGAGGTAGTATACCTGGCCGCCCCGGCCCAGCTCCCGGCGGACGGCATCCTCAATGATGGCCCAGTCGTGCTCCAGCACATAGGTCTGCACCGGCTGCCGGTCCGCCGGAGGCTCTTCCAGGGTGGACATGTCCCGCAGGCCCGAGAGAGCCATGTTCAGTGTCCGGGGAATCGGAGTGGCGGAGAGGGTCAGCACGTCCACCTGGCGGCTCATCTCCTTCAGCCGCTCCTTGTGGGTGACGCCGAACCGCTGCTCCTCGTCGATCACCAGCAGGCCCAGGTCTTTGAACGCCATGCTCTTCTGCAGCAGCTTGTGCGTGCCGATCAGCAGGTCCACGCCGCCGTTTTTGGCGGCCTCCAGGATCCGCTTCTGCTCCCTGGCGGGGAGTGAAGCGGGACAGCACCTCGATCTTCACCGGAAAGTCCCGGAACCGGCTGACGGCGGTGGCGTAATGCTGCTGGGCCAGGACCGTGGTAGGCACCAGGATGGCGGCCTGCTTCCCGTCCAGGATGCACTTCATCACGGCCCGGAGTGCCACCTCCGTCTTGCCGTAGCCCACGTCGCCGCATAGCAGCCGGTCCATAGGCCGTGGCTTCTCCATGTCCGCCTTGATCTCCGCGATGCACCGCAGCTGATCGTCGGTTTCGGTGTAGTCAAAGGACTCCTCAAATTCCCGCTGCCAGGGGGAGTCCGGGGAGAAGGCGAAGCCCGGCCGCTTCTGCCGCTCGGCATACAGCGCGATGAGGCCCCTGGCCAGATCCTTGGCGGCCTTCTTGGCCTTGGTTTTCTGCCGGGTCCACTCGGCGCCCCCCAGCTTATTGAGCTTGGTGCGCTCGGTGTCCTCGCCTCCGCCGATGTACTTGCTCACCAGATCCAGCTGGGTCACGGGGACGTACAGGCAGTCCCCGCCGGCGTAGTCGATCTTGATGTAGTCCTTCTCCACGCCGTCCACCGGCATCCGCTGGATGCCCACGAACCGGCCCACGCCGTGGTGCTCATGGACCACCAGGTCTCCGGGGGACAGGTCGGTGTAGGACTGGAGCTTCTGCCGGTTGGAGTCCTTCTTCACCCGCTGGCGCTTGCGCATGGCCGGGGCCGTCAGCTGGCCCTCTGTCAGCACCGCCAGCTTCAGCGCCGGCCACTCGCTGCCGGCGGACAGGGCCCCCAGGGAGAGGCGCACCTCCCCGCCGCAGGCATGGCGGCGCCGCTTAGATCCAGGGTGGCCGGGATGCCCTTCTCCTCCAGCAGCCGGTGGAGATTCTTCGCCCGGGTCTCCCCACCGCAGAGCACCAGCACCGCGCTGCCGGAGGAGCGGTAGTGCTCCAGATCCGTGACGGCGGTCTCCAGGCTGCCGCCGTAGGAGCTGAGCTGTTTGGCATTCATGGTCAGGAGGCCCCGGGGCCGCAGGGGGTGCCGGGAGGTGGGCAGAGAGTCCTCCAGGATCACGGGGAAGTCCTCCAGCGCGGCGTACAGTTCCTCGGCGGTGAGGGTCAGATGGGCGTACTCCCCCGCCAGCACCCCGGCGGACAGCAGCGCCTCCACGTCCTGCTTCTGCTGGAGGACCGTATTCTTCACCCGCTCGTCCACCCGGCCGCTCTCACTGAGGAACACCACCGCGTCCGGAGGCAGGTAGTGGACCCCGGCGGTGACAGTCGGATAGATGGCTGCCAGATACCGGTCCGCCGCCCCCGGGGCCGCGCCGCTGCGCAGCCGCCCGCGTCCTCCCGCAACGTCTGGACGATGGCCTCCGTCTTCTGCTTTTTCGCCAGCTTCTCCGCCAGGGCGATCAGCTGGTCCGCAAGACCGGGCAGGCCTCCGGGGGCGCAGTGGGGCAGCACCTCCGCCGCCGGCAGGATCCGAGCGGAGGACACGTTCCGGGTCCGCCGCTGGGTGCCGGGGTCGAAGGCGCCCATGGAGTCGATCTCATCGTCAAAAAACTCGCACCGCACCGGCTGGTCCATCAGGGGAGAGAACACGTCCAGAATGCCGCCCCGCAGGGCGAACTGGCCCACGCCCTCCACCTGCTCACAACGGGTATACCCGGCGGAGAGCAGTTGCTCCGCCAGCGCGCCCAGCTCTGCCTGCCCCCCCACCTCCAGGGTGATGGCCAGGGATCGCAGGGTCTCCGGCGGCAGGGTCCGGGCCATGAGGCCGTCCGCGGTGGCCACCACCACCGGCGCGTCCCCTGGGCCAGGGCGTACAGCGCCGCCAGACGGCTCCGCTCCCAGTCCCGAGAACCCACGGCCCCGGGGCGGAACTGCCACTCCCGGCCAAGCAGGGTCACGGGGCGGCGGCCCGTCAGGGTCTCCAGATCAGCGGAGAGGACCTGGACCTCCCGCTCGTCCCCGCAGAGGAACACCGCCGGACGGCCGCAGGCTGCCGCCACCGCCGCGCCCACGCAGGCCCGCTGCACCGGCTGGAGGCCGCTGACCGCCGCGGGACAGCCGCCCTCCTCCACCCGGCGGATCAGCTCCGCCGCCTCGGGGATAGTCTGCAATTGTCTCAGAAACTGTTCCATAGGATGTGGTCCTTGTCAACATGAAAAATTGGGAAGACTCTCTGGGCGCCGGGCTGCTTCCGGGCGCATGGTCCGGTGGGCGTTCTCCGCCCGGCGCCTGTTTGGAGGCAGGGGCTGTAAAGCGGATGGACATGATTCTCCCACCCAGGTCATATCTACCGGCACGATCCGGGAAAATGGATCCGTCCTTAGTGTATTCCCCTTTACCGGGCGCCATGCCCGGCGGCAAAGGCGCGGCGAGCCGCCCCATTGGACGGCCCTCATTCAATTGAAGTCATTCATGGCCTTCTGACAGCCATGTTCAATGATACATTCCGCCGCGTCGATGGCCCGGCGGAAGCTCTCCACCAACACCTTCCGCTCCCGCCTGGGAGGGCACGCCGATGACCCAGTCGATCATGTCGCCCCCTTCGCCCGGCGCGCCGGTGCCGATCTTGATCCGGGGAAGTCCTGGGTCCCCAGGTGGGCAATGATGTTCTTGATGCCGTTGTGCCCCCGGCGGAGCCGGTGGGCCGCACCCGCAGCTTCCCCACCGGCAATGACACATCGTCATAGATCACCAGCACGTGGTCGGCACACGCCGTCGGCCAACAGCTTGTCACTCATCCATTTTAGGATCGGGGCAAAAATAACACGGCTTCCAGCATCAGCGGTTTGGAGTGCGCCGGGAGGGAGGAGTCCTCTTCCAGAAAAAAACACGGCGCGCTGCGGAAAATCCATGGGTTTTTTCTCCTCCTTGTTCGTTCGTATTTTTATTATAACAAATATCTTGGGAAAATCCAGTATTTCCGGCGAATTTATAAAAAGAAATTTCCTCAGATTTTTCTTGTACAGCCTGAACCTCGGAAATTCGGCGGCCATCGGCGTATTTGGAGGCGCGCTGCGGCAGCAGGGCTTCCCACCTCAAGGCGCAGGGGAAGATGATCGACTTCAGTAAACTGCGGGCGTTTGGCCCGGGGTTTGATTGGTATGGTTTGGCGTACAATGTGGTACAAGGAGGAATCTCTCGATGAATTACAACAAGAAATCTGTAGAAGACATCGACGTAGCAGGCAAGCGCGTGCTTTTGCCGCTGCGACTTCAACGTCCCCACAAAGGACGGCAAGATCACGAGCGATAAGCGCATTGTCGCGGCGCTGCCGACGATTGAGTATCTCGTCAAGCACGGCGCGCGCGTCATTCTGCTCGCATATGGGAAAAAGCCTGGCGGTGAGGTAAAGCCGGAGCTGTCATTTGAAAGTCGTAGCAGAGCGTCTGTCGGACTTCTGGGTCAGCCCCGTGAAGATGGCTTCCGACGTTGTGGGCGAAGCGCGCAGTCGCTGGCCGCTTCCCCTGAAAGACGGCGAGATCATGCTGCTGGAGAACACCCGCTTTGAGAAGGGTGAGACCAAGAACGATCCTGAGCTGGCCAGGCCAGCTGGCATCCATGGCCGATATGTTTGTGTCCGACGCCTTCGGCGCCGTGCACCGCGCCCACGCCTCCGGCAGGTGTTGCCGCCTATCTGCCCGCCGTCTGCGGCTACCTTGTTCAGAAGGAAGCATGGGAGCTTCATCGGCGTTCGGCCATCCTCGGCGGCCAACCCCGACAAGAACGTCATCCTTCTGGTTGCCATCCTGGGCGGCGGCAGCAAGGTCTCCTCCAAGATCGGCGTCATCAACAACCTGCTGAACATCGCCGATACCATCATCATCGGCGGCGGCATGGTCTTATACCGTTCCCGCCGCCCAGGGCGGCAAGGTGGGCGACAGTCCCTGCTGGAGGGCCGACTGGCGAAAAAGAGCAACGCCATGATGAAGAAGGCTCAGGAAGATGGGGCGTAAAGCCGACTGCTCGCCGGGGACTACCGTCTGGCGCGCCGACTAAGGCCATCACGATTGTCGGCGCCGGCGACTCCGCAGCAGCCTGCGAGCAGCTTGGCAACGTTCCATCTGGGCGGACAGAGTCGTCCGCCCCTACAAAAAGAAATCGTGCCGGTGGCGTTGTCGATGGAACTACCGACAAGGTTCGTAGGGGGCGATGCCCACATCGCCCCGCGCGAACACCACCGTTTTGACGGAAGTCCGCAGCAATTCGAACCGCCCAACCATCGAATTTGCCGAAGGGTTTCGCGTTCTTCGAAATCCCCTCTGCCGGGTCGATATGGGCATCGACCCCTACGCGGTTTGTTGGAAACCGCTGCAAAATTGAAACGAATAAAGATTGAGATATATAGGAGATTGATACCATGAATCGGAAATACCGCAAGACCGTGATCGCCGGCAACTGGAAAATGAACAAGACGCCGTCGGAGACGAAGGAATTCATGACTGAGTTCAAGACCATCATGCCCAAGGGCCGCTGGTGCGATGTGGCGCTGTGCGTGCCTGCCGTGTGCATCCCCGCCGCTGTGCGCGCGCAATGCGCGAGACGAGAGTCGGCATCGGTGCGGAGAGAACTGCAACGCCAACGCTTCCGGCGCTTATACCGGCGAGATTGCCGCGAACATGCTCGTGGACGCGGGCTGAAGTACGTCATCCTCGGTCACCCGAGCGCCGCGCCATGGGCGAGACGAACGAGGATGTGAACGAAAGGTTCTGGGCTCAAAAAAACGGCCTGAAAACGTCGGCGAGGCCTTGAGCAGCGTGAGCAGGGCATCACCGAGGAGTGGATCACCATGCAGATCAAGAGCGGCCTGCACGGCGTCGGCGAGGACAGAATCCGCAAGATGATCATCGCC
>VOFI01003243.1_pt1 | contig 47112 bp, 91 predicted proteins | sample 5384131 | NCBI WGS metagenome assembly VOFI01 (sample SAMN12384728, study PRJNA508395) | human gut metagenome | isolation source: healthy gut H | host: Homo sapiens
GCGCAACGTCGACTTCTCCCAATCAAACCCCATCTTCTCGCCAACTTCGCAGATATGCATGGCGTAGGAGGGCGTGGAGATGAGCACCGTGGTGCCGTAATCCTCTATCATCTGGATATGTCGCTCGGTGTTGCCCGACCCTGCGGGAATCATCGTGCAACCGAGTTTCTGCAGACCGTAGTGGAGCCCGAAACCGCCCGTGAACATGCCGTAGCCGAACGCCATCTGCGCACGGTCGCCGGGGAACGACGCCCGCCATCTGAACGAGCCGGGCGATGCACTCGGCCCAAACGGCCATGTCATGCTCGGTGTAGCCGACCACCACGGGCTTTCCCGTCGTACCCGACGAGGCGTGAAGCTCCACGACCTCTTCGAGCGGAACGGCGAACATGCCGAAGGGGGAACGTATCGCGAAGCGCCTTCTTGTCCGTGAAGGGGAGCTTGCGAATGTCTTCGAGCGTCTTGATGTCGGCGGGAGCGACGCCCATCTCATCCATGCGCTCGCGGTAGTACGCCACGTGCTCGTAGGTCCACTCGACCTGTTTGATGAGCTTTGCGAGCTGCAGCGCGCGAATCTCCTCGCGCGACGCGCATTCTATTTCCTTATCGTAGATGGGCAGCTCCCCGAAACGGCCCTCAGCTGCGGCGCGGAGCGCCGCGCCCTTTCGGAGACGTCGCAAGTCGTCCTCTTCATACCGATTCCACTGTAGTCATGCTAGTCAATCGCTTCCTCGTCGTGCGCGCGGCGATGCGCGCGATGTCGTCTTGGTCGATCATCTCGACGGGCTGTTCGACAACCTGCGAACCGCCTCGTCGATATCGGACGTGCACAGCACGATATACGTCGAGATCATCGAATAGCTGTAGACGACGTTGATGCTGCAAGCGGCGAGAATACTCATCACGCGCATCAGCTCACCCGAACATCGGGCAGCTTGATGCAGATGACCGGCGTCATCGTGCACGCGCATCCCGCATCTTGCAAAGCAGCCAAAGCAGCCTCGGGCTTATCGACGATGAAGCGCACGATACCGTACTCCCCCGGTGTCGGAGGCCGAATAGCCGCGGACGTTGACGCCCGCACCTTCGAAGATGCCGAGAACGCGGCTCAGATGACCGGGCTTGCTTTCAGCGAAGACGCTGATCTGGGAAACCGTCATGATAACCCCCCTACTTCGCGACGTGATCTCTGCCCGCACGGAACGCGGACAGGTTCATGTCGATGGTTTTCTCCGGAACGCGCGCGGAGATCGCATGCTCCCAGGCGTCAACGGGAAAATCGAGATGCGCCGAAAGGGCCCCGAGAAGCACGACGTTGGCGGTCTTGAGGCTTCCCGCCCGAGGGCGAGACGCCCGCCGGAACCAGCTGAGCGCCGATCGAATCAAAGGTCGGCGCGAGCGTTTCGCGGCATGCGCGCTCGGCCCGTCAAAACCGGCAGCGGTTTAATGGCGACGTCGTTGACAATGAGGCTGCCGCCTTCCTTAAGTTGAGCCTGATTGCGCAGCGCCTCGGTCGTCTCGAAGGAAACCACCACATCGGCGCACCCCGCGTCGCACACCATGGAGTCGACCTCATCGCCGAACCGCACGACCGTGGTAACCGCGCCCCCGCGCTGCGCCATCCCGTGTATCTCGGAAACCTTAACATGACAACCCGCGTTCATGGCAGCGCGAGCGAGCAGGTCGGCGGCGAGGATGGTGCCTTGGCCGCCGACACCGCAAAGAAGAACCGTTTGAGTTGACATCAGCTGCTCCTAACCTTGCACGATGGCCTTGAACCCGCAATACTGGGCACACTGACCGCAACCGATGCATTGCGCGGGATCGATGAACGCGGTGCGGACCTCCGGGTCGCGGGAGATCGCAGGACAGCCGAGCGTCGCGCAGACGCCGCAGCCCGTGCATTTCTCCGTAACCGCGTAAGGTGTTTTGAAGTTGCGCTCGAGAAGCACGCAAGGCGCGCGGAAAACGATGACGGACAATCGATCGGTCGCCGCCGTAGCATCTTTGAGCGCACGCCTTACGGCCATCATGTCATGCGGATCGACCACGCTCACGTCATCGATGCCAAGCGAGCGCACGACGCCTTCGAGATCGAGCTCCCGACTCGTGCGGTTTTTGAAGCGTGACGCCGTTGAAGGGGTTGCCTTGACGGCCCGTCATCGCCGTGGTGCGGTTGTCGAGCACGCAGACGGTACCGTCCCGCAGTTGTACACCGTGGAGATAAGCGAGCTCAAACCCGAGTGAGCGAAGGTCGAATCGCCGATGACCGCGACTACCGGCCTTGATGAAGATCCCGCGAAGGCGAGCTCGAAGCCGTGCGCCATGGAAATCGACGCCCCATGTCGACGCACGTGTCCATAGCCGACAGAGGAGGAAGCGCACCGAGGGTGTAGCAGCCGATATCGCCCGTGACGATCGCGCGCAGACGCGAAAGCTCCTTGAACACGAGGCGATGCGGGCATCGGCGCAAAGCGCAGGAGGGCGGGCGGGAAGATCCTCGCGCGGGGGGAAGGTGAGAGGGCTCATCGCATCCGAACGCGGCGCGAACGATGCGGGGCTCAGCTCACCATCGCGGGGAATCTCGTGCGGAGTCTCGGACAGGGCAATGCCAGCCGCCCGAACCGCATCAGAAAGATACGTGGACGCCTCGTCGACGACGTAGACGTCATCCACGAAATCAGCGAGCTCGGCAAGCTTTCGCAGCGGGAAGAGGCCAGGTCATGCCCAGCTTCAGCACGCTGGCATCAGGAAGGGCCTCGACGACGTGCTGATAGACCGCACCCGCGCAGATGACGCCGATCACAGTCCCCCTTGAGCTCGAGGCGGTTGAACGCGCACTCGTCGGCGAACGCGCGGAGGTCGGCGTCGCGCTTGAGCTGCACCTTGCGCCGAGGCTTGGCGAACGCGGGCATCATGACCCACTTCGCCGCGTTCGACTCGTAAGGCGCAGGTTCCGCCTCCCTGCGCCCCCGGCTCGACGAGGGTTTTGGTATGGGACACGCGCACCGTGGAGCGGATGAAAAACGGCACGTCGAAACGCTCGGAAAGATCGAACGCCTCGCGCGTGAATGACAAAGCCTCGGCGGAATCTGCGGGATCGAGCATGGGAATATGGGCGGCCTGCGCGTAATAGCGGGAATCCTGCTCGTTTTGAGACGAGTACATGCCGGGATCATCAGCCGCGAGAACGACCATGCCGCCGCCGACGCCGGTGTAGGCGGCGGTGAACAGCGGGTCGGCGGCGACGTTGACGCCGACATGCTTCATGGTGGCGAGGACGCGCGCGCCGCAACCGAAGCCCCGATGCCCACCTCAACCGCGACTTTTCGTTCACGCACCACTCTGCGTAAACGCCGTCTTTTCGCGCGAAGCACTCCGGAGCGTTTCGGGTGGAGGGCGTTCCGGGGTACGCGACGCCGATGGCCGCTCCGCCTCCCACGCGCCCTGCGCGATCGCTTGTTTCCTGACATCAACTCCATGTTTACCCCCTCGTCCGCGTTTCACGTTCATCTGAAAGCGGAGGGCGCGAGCGCCCCGATCCGATACCTCGACCGAAATACGGTCATCGCCGCCTTTACGCCGCGCCCTCCTCGAACATGAGGCAGAACGCGCCGATTTGAATGAAATCGCCCGACTTAAGCGCCTTGGCCTGCACCACCTGGTTGTTCACCCACACGCCGTTGAACGAGTTCTCGTCGTAGATGACGAAGCAGCCGTCCTCGCGGCGAATCGTCGCATGCATGCGCGAGACGGTCATGTCGTTGAGGAAGATAGAGCACTGCGGGTTTCTCCCAACCGTCAGCTCATCGCCCGGTCAACTCGTAGACGACCCCGCCTGAGGCCCGCGCACGACGCGCAGCAGCGCGCGACGCGCCGCCTCGTCCTTACTCGAAGGCACATGGTCGTCCAAGGACACGGGCTGAAACTTCTGAGTGGCCCCCAGGAGCTTGAAACCGCACTGAGGACAGACCGCGGCACCGTCGTCAACCGTCGCTTGGCACACGGGCATACTTCACTCATCAGCATCCTCCTTCAAATCTGAAAACATTGTAAAGCTACGACGCGTACGTGGATTGCTTATCGTAGATGAGCGGCGTCGAGTTGATGATCTTCGCATCCGCGCAGGTCGGCTGTCCCGTGAACCCACGAATCAATCGGTCCCACCAGATGCCGATCCCCTCGAGAACCCCGGCGCGGGAACGTCCTCGCACGCGATGAGGTCCGCAGAAGCCACCACCTCGTTGTTCTGATAGAAAACGGCGCGTCCCACGACATCTCCCGCCGCAACCGAACCCGCGATCTCGTCGAGGGAGATCTCCTGGCTGACGTTGCCGTTGAGGGCGAACACCTTCACGGACGCATCGGGATCCGCCAGCGTCACCTTGACCGTCTTGTCGATCCACGAGGCAAGCGGCGCGTAAGCGATGACGGGAACCTCGCGCGTCTGCCCGCCGAGGTTCATCGACGTCGATTCCGCACTCGAGGCAAGGGGGTAGCTGACGAGGTTGTCGTACGCCCAATCCCATAACGTCGTCGTGTCCTCGAAGCGCTTGACATCAGATGTCGAGTGGAGAACGACGGAATAGAGGGTCTTGCCCTCCTTGCTCACCGCGCCCGCGAAACACGAACCCGCCAGATCGGTGTAACCCGTCTTAACGCCGCAAGCTCCCTCGTACACCCCCAAGAGCGCATCGGTGCTCTCTCAAGATCGACGTTCGCGGTCGTTCCGTCACGAGTCACTTGAATGGTCGCCGCGTCGGTGGGAGACGATGGAGCGAAACGACTCGTCGCTCATCGCATGAGCGACGATCTTCGCGACATCGGAGGCGCAGCTGTGCAGCTCATCAGCCCATTCCCCATCATCGAGCCCATGGGGTTCGTGAAAAGCGAGTTCTCGCAGCCAAGCTCGCCCGCCTTCGCGTTCATAGCCGCGACGAAGGCCCGATACCCCGCGTCGTCGGCGTCGAGGTCCACGGTGCTGCCGTCAGCTGCGGTGATGGACGCACCTGCCTGTTTGGCCTGCTGCACGAGCGTCGCGCCTACGCTCTCGGCGATGGCGTAGGCGGCGTCGTTGCCCGAGGGAAGCATCAACGCCTTGAGCGCAGTCTCGAGCGACATCGAGTCACCCCTTTGAAGATGCGCACTCGACTCGCCCACGGCCGCAGCCGCAGCAGACACCGTGACCACGACGTCGGCGGGAGCCTCGTCCATCGCGACCACGGCGGTCATGACCTTAGTCACCGACGCGATCTGAGCCGAAACGTCCGCGTTGCGCTCAAAGTAGACGAAGCCGTCGGAATCGACGAGCATCGCGAACTCGGCATCGATCGAAGGGCATTTGATAGCGGCGACGCCGCGCTCCTCAACCGATTTGCCCGCGATGAGATCCGACTTGCGGACATCGCGTACGCATCAGCCGGCGTGAAACGAGACGAGCGATGCCCGAGAACAAGCGCAAGCGCGCACGTTGCGAAACGCGCGCGCTTGCCGGGTTTCATCTGAGCGTCGACGTTGACGCTAGCCCTCATAGATCCTCAGGTTCAACGATGTCGAAACCGGCTGCGATGAGTCTTCGCCTCGGCATCGGGTCCCTCGATCTTCAAAACATCGATCGCGCGCTCGTCACCGACGCTGAAGCAGTATCCGTACTCGACGTTCATGTCGTTCTCGTCGCAGAACTCGAGAAGCGACGCCAATCCGCCGGAACGTTGGGCACTCGCACGGCGATGACCGGCGTCACCGTCGCGCGGTAACCCGCCTCGGATAGACGCTCGCATGTCTTATCGGGGGTATCGCAGAAAATGCGCGCCACCCCGAAATCCTGCGTGTCGGCGAGGAAGAGCGCGTGCATGTTGATGCCCGCGTCGGCGATGGTCCTGCACGCCGAGGCGAGACGCCCCTTTCGTTCTGGAGGAACACGGTGAGCTGTGAAATCATTAGTTCTTCCCTTCTCTCAGGTCGATCACGCGCTTGGCCTTGCCCTCGCTTCGCGCGATGGTCTTCGGCTCGACGATCTGACGTCAACCGCGATCTGCAGGTTGCTCTTTGAGCTCGGCGGAAAGGCGTTTTAAGCGACTCGATCTTGCGGATCTCGTCGATGGGGAAGTCGGGCTGGGTTTCAACCTGAAGCTCGACGTGATCAAGCGGCCCGCGCGTGGTGAGGATGATCTGATAATGCGCGGCGATCTCCGGAACTCGGTGATGACCTGCTCGATCTGCGAGGGGAAAACGTTCACGCCGCGAATGATGAGCATGTCGTCGGTGCGCCCGCGAAGCTTGTCGATGCGGCGATGGCGCGCCCGCAGTAGCAGGGCTCGAAATAATGCGCGTGATATCGCGGGTGCGGTAGCGAACGAGCGGGCAGCACTCGCGCGTGAGCGTGGTGATGACGAGCTCGCCCCACTCGCCTTCGGGCACGGGCTCAAGCGTGACGGGATCGAGGATCTCGCAGTAGAAGTGATCCTCGGCGATGTGAAGACCGTCGCCCTCGGCGCACTGCATCGCAACACCCGGTCCCATGATCTCGAAAGACCGTACACATCGCAGTACGTGATGCCGAGCTTCTCGGCGATCTCCTTGCGCATGTTGTCCGACGCAGGCTCGGCACCGAAGATACCGCCCGAAATCTTGAAATCCTTCGCGGGGTCGTAGCCCATCTCAATCGCCGTATCGGCGATGAGCAGCGCATAGAGGGCGTGCAGGCGAGGGATGTCGGTCCCGAGGTCCTTCATCATCTGAACTTGACGCTTCGTATTGCCCGAGGACGGGGATGACGGTGCAGCCGACCGCCCGCCGCCTTGGTGCGCGCCAAGGCCACCGGTGAAAAGACCAAAGCCGTACGCCACCTGAATGGCGTGAATCCGGCGAGCCGCCGACCATGTAGATACCGCGAGCGAAGCAGTCGCCCCAGTTCTTGAGATCGTTTGTCGTTGCGCCGACGACGGTCGCCTGGCCGTCGTACCGGAGGAAGCGTGAACAACGTCGCGCTGCGAACGGGCGAACAAGCCGAACGGGTACGCATCGCGCATATCCTGCTTGACCACGAAGGGGAACTTGACCAGATCCTCAAGCGAGGGTGAGATCAGCGGGCGTGACACCTGCCTCGGCAAAGCTTCGCTTGAAGAAATCGACGTTCTCGTATGCGTTGCGCAGAGAATCCCTCATACGCTCGAGCTGCAGTGCGCGCAGCTTCTCGACAGGCATGGTTTCGATTTCTTGTTGGTAGTACACGGATACCTTCCTCACGATCGAATTGCCGCTTCCTACGCAGCGGCGGCGTCTTTGCCGTCAGCACCCGCATCCTCAGCATCAGGGCCCTTTGATGATGACCTCGGTGACCGGCGAATAGGTTGAGGCGAAGGCATCCTTTCGGATGACGGAGCCGTCCTTGACTTGACGGTGCGCACGACGGTGATCTCCATGCCATCGGTCCCGGCCGTCTTCGTATAGCTCGTGCCGGGCGTGAGCGTGTCGTCGACGATGGTCTTCGTCGCATGCTTCTCCCCTTCGACCCAATCTCTCCTGTCTCGGACGAGACGATGGTAAGCCAGGATCGACGCCATACAGTGTAACGGTAATGCTCGAGTCGGTGTAGGTCGCGCGAAGCAAAACATCGGAAGCGGTATCGTTGCGCCAGACGAAATCGAGATCGGGTACGACACGGCCGCATCGCGCCCAGCGGGATAGCTCGCAACGTAAAGCGAATGGTTCGTCCTCGACGGAACCGCATAGCCCGCATCGTACACGGCGTTGAAGACGGTGGTGGCCACCTGGCAGATGCCGCCTCCCGCCTCCTCGATGTACTCGTCGCCGGTTATCGCACCGGCGGGAAGAAACCCCGCGTCCTCATTGCAGTTGCCCGCGACGTCGTTGAACGACCAAAGACCTCCGTTAGCATCCGCAACGGAGTTGTTGATAAGGTCGGAAACGAGGTGAATGTTGTGCGTGCGGTTCTTCGTCGCAGACGAGCCGACGAACTGCGTGGTGTAGGAGGATATCTCCGAAACGATACCGTACGACAAGGCGGCGTCGAAATCGATCGGGCCCGATATCTGCTGCGTGGCAATGCCTATCGGATCGCTGACGATGGCTGCGTCAGCGGATCCCGAGGAACGGTAACCGCCGAACAGATTCTCGTCAAGGACGTCGAGCGCGACGCCGAGCCGGGCACGGTCACCTCGCCCTGCGGCTCGACCGTCACGACATCGTCGGACACGCTGATGGATACCACGACCTCCGAGCCCTCTCATGCGCGTTGACGCTTGACACGAGCGCGGGGGGTCGCCGCCTCGTCATCGATGACCGGCGCGAGGGATATGCCCGTCGCCGAGCTTCCTCACCTCGGTCGCGATCCAACCGCCGAGCTCTTTCCTGTCGACGGCGACGGTGCTCCCGTCATGAGTGAAAGACGCACCCGAGCGAAGAGCGGCGTTGATGACATCGCACGTCTTCTGCGCACCTGCAAAATCAACACGCACCGGCGCGTACTCGGCGACGGCGACAAACGATGCATCGGCAGGGTCGGCGGCCAGCAGGCAGGCAGAAAGGTTCTCCGAAAAAAGCGTCGCGATCAACCATGTTCCCGTCATGACCTTCGACGACGGAAGCCACGCCGTCGTCGATGCTCACGTCAAAGTCCACTCGAACGACCCCGATCGCCTGATCGACGTCGTGGGCGAGATTCTCCGAGAAGCGTCTCATCGAAAGCAAGCTCGACCGGAACGTTCTTGCCCCCAAAGCGGCCCGATACGGTCGAAGACACGGACAAGCCACGACCCACGGCGAACGCCTCGTCTGCAAGCCGCTCCGTCGGAAGCGACGCCCCCAACGTTGACGCATCGACCCGCCAAAGCTTTTTGCTCTTCTGAGCCTCTTCGAACGAGATCTGCTCGACGATGGCGTCAGCTTTGAGCAAGCTGAGCGTCCAAATCGACCGAAGCGGCGGTTTCCTCATCAGAGAACACGACCACGGTGCCGACGCGATACGCTCCTGATAATGCGCATCGACCGCGTCAATCGCCCTCATCGCGCGTCATCCCGACACGTCAACCTCTCCGATGCTGACGCCCGCGCGCATAGTAGAGCCGTTGAGAACCGCGTCGACGCCGACGCCGACGCCCGCCACGAGCACAAAGGCCACAGATGGAAAACGCGCGAGCCGACATAAGCTCGCAATCGCTCGTGCAACAAAGACGATAGCGTCGCGATACCGCGCAGCAAAGCCACGATGGCTGCGGCGATGAGACCTACGACGCGTTCGACCGCCGAAGCACCCGCATCGGGTGCAAACCCGCCCCGGAAGCCGTCGAGCCTTTACCGACACGACGCTGAGCCGAGGCGCTTCGAGGCCTTCCCGTGCTGCCCGCACCCGAGCGCACCCCGAATCACGAGATGTCGAAGGCGCATCGCTGCGCCTCGCGCGCCGATTTCCGAAGCAGGATCTTCCGTGCGGGAAGAGGAACCTCGCGCACGGAAGTCGCCCACGACGCCGCACGCGAAGAAACCGGGGACGAGCCCCTCACGAGCAGGCAGAGCGCGTCCGCACGTCACGACCCGCTCTTGCGCGTGCCGACCCGTCGATTCCCCGCGCACATCATCCTTGCGGGGACGATTACCTCTGATCTGCGTCAATGACAACCTCCGAAAGGCTCACTCGCCGCGCACGCGCTTCAGCTCCTCGAGAGCTCGAACGCAATAATAGGCGGTCGTCGCCACCCCGAGGATGAGTCCGACGTAAAGAAACCAAATACCCCAGGACACAGGTTGATCCGTGAAACCCGGGAGCCATGCGATATCGCACCATCCGAGCCCGGCGACCAGCGGCCAATTCAAAAAGCAAACCGGGCGAAGCCGACGAAGAGAAGCGTCGTGGCAACTTTGCGGGATAGATCACGGAATGCGAATCTTGTATTTCGCAAGCAAGATACACCCGCCGATCAACATGAGCAGATCGCGCGCAAGCACGACGAGGATAATCCAAAGAGGAATCCTCCCGACGAGGAAGACGCCGAGAACACCCGTGATCATGAGTATGCGATCAACCGCAGGATCGAGCAGCTGCCCGAGCTTGGACACTGGTATGCGTCCGCCGCGCGACCTGACCATCGATGAAATCCGTCAAAGCGGCTGCAGCGAAAAGAGCAGTTGCCAAGACGTCGTAGCCATGCAGAAGGAGCACTAAATACGCGGGCACCATGAGAAGCCTGATGAACGAAATGGCATTGGCGAGGGTGAACACCCTGTTGGTCACCTGTTCCTCATCGGAGCATGCCCCCGCATGGTTCGCGCTCATCATCAACCCGCCTTCAAATGGAACCGACTCGCCTGCGGAGCCCGGGTTTGTCTCGATTTCGGGTTATTCTACCGGGCGAATCGCGCGTCGAGATAACAATCGTCACGCATTCGCCCGGTTTCAACAGCGGAACTCTCACAGCTGTTAACATATCGACGCGCTTCGCCGGGCATCACTTTTCGATAAGCCCGTGTTTATCAGGCTCCGAATAATCCCAATCGAGCGACGCCTTCTTCACCTCGGCGGGCTTGGGTTTTTAGGATCGGGCACGTCGAACACGTTGCAGAACTGGGTCGTCGAGACCTTCGTGTAAGTCGGAAGCATATGCAGGCACGCTTTCGGGCAAGCGCGCCTGCACGACCCGCATTGCACGCATCGGAACGGGTCGATGGCCCAGCGACGTATCGACTTATCGACCACGATGGCGCCGGGTGGGGCAGGTCTTCTGGCACAAGCTGCACAGAATGCAATTATCGACCTCGTTGTGGATATGGCCCTTCAAGCCGGCGGGCGCCTGCTTGGTCTCAACGGGGTAAAGCGTCGTCTCCGGCTTTTTGAAGAGCGAGCCGAACGTCATCCCGCCCAATTTGAAGCTACCCACGAGTTCCTACCTTTCCGTGCAGCTGATGCAAGGATCAATGGTCAGCACGATCATGTTGACGTCGGCTAGATCGCACCCCGAAAGGGCGGCGGTCATGCCCGCGAGGTTTTGCGACGTAGGGGTGCGCATACGCATGCGCTCGAGGTATTTGGTGCCGTTGCCGCGCGCGAAGTAATAGCATTCGCCGCGCGGCTGCTCGAGAACGTTCGACGCCTGCGCGCCCATTTCAGGAGACCCCTTGACGCTGACGGAGATATCGCCTGCGGGAATCTTCGCGGCAAGCTCCTCGATGATGTCGATAGACTGAAGAACCTCGAGGCAGCGCACCTTCACGCGAGCGTAACAATCGCCCTGCCCGTCGAGTATAGGTTTGGAAATCAGACAGATCCCCGTAAGCGCCGCGACCGAACATGCGCACGTCGTAGTTGACGTTGGAGGCGCGCAAACGGGCCGACCATGCTCAACTCGACAGCCTGCTCATGTGAAACGTAGCCGACCCCGACCGTCCGGTTTTTGATGGACGTATCCGTGAGCAACGTATTCATGATCTTGACGTACTCGGTCTTGATGCCCTCGAGAACGTTGACGATCTCGCGCATCGTGGCGTCATCGATATCGCGGACGACGCCGCCGACCTTCACCACCGAGAGAGGATGACGCGGCCGCCGGTGGTCTTCTCGAAGATATCGAGCACGCGCTCGCGCAAGCGCCAGCAGTGCATGAACATCGACTCGAAGCCGAAGGCGTCCGCCGCAAGCCCCAGCCAAAGCATATGCGAGTGAATTCGGGACAGCTCGTGCCAGATCACGCGAAGATACTCGGCACGCTTTGGGAACCTCGACGCCCATGAGGGATTCGACCGTTTCGGCGTAGCCAAGCGAATGCCCCATGGCGCAGATGCCGCAGATACGCTCCGCAACGTATATGAACTGATTGTAATCCCGAGTCTCCACGAGCTTTTCCAAGCCGCGGTGAATGAACCCTATCTGCGGAATGCAGTCGATGACCTTCTCATCCTCGACGACGAGATCGAGGTGCAACGGCTCGGGCAGAACCGGATGCTGGGGTCCGAAGGGAATAACGGTTGCTTTGCCCATGTTAGCCTCTTTCCTTCCCTCCGCCGCCTTCTCGGCACGAGCCGCCTTCGCCTCCATGGCGGCGCGGACCTTCGCCGCTTTCTCAGGATCCATCGCGGCGAGCTTCTGCCTCAAGCTCAGCCTCTTTCGCAGCTCGCTCCCGCCTCGATTCGCGCGGCATCCTCTTCTGCGGCCTTCTTGGCCTTAGCGGCCATCGCGGCTTTACACGCGCGACCTTCTCCGGATCCATGCCCGCGAGCTTCGACTCCAAAGCCTCGTCGGATCCCCTCGAGAACGCGCCCGCTTTTCTTGACGGGCTTCCGGGATGTCCCGAGAGGTACTCGGCGTTAGCGGCGCTCGCAAGCGCAGCCTTGGCCTTCTTGGCTGCCTTCGCCTCGGCTATCTTGCGCGCTTTCTCGCGTTTAGCCAGCTGCTCAGGCGAGATGATGGTCATCGGCCCCTTAACGGCGAGCTGGTAGAAGTTACCACCGAAGTCGATGGCGATGTCGGATATATGCACGCCGAACAAATCATGGATCTCGTTTTCGAACACGAAAGCCTCGAGATACAGATCGGTGATCGAGGGAATCACGGCGTCACGGGGCACGTCACGCACGACTTTGTTGTCAAGCACGCCGTCTTTCATGAACGAGTAAACCAAATCGACGCCTTTATCGGTGTTGACCGCAAGCGTCTGAACGTAGCGCCAACCATCGCGCTTGCGTTCGGCGGCGAAATCGTGGATGCGCTCGATGGACAACGGGGCGAAACCCTGCCTGAATTCAACCTTCACGCTTTAAGCTCCCTTCTTCGCAGCTTTGAGCTCAGCGGCCTTGCGATCGAGAACCGCGACGCCCTCGACGATGGCATCGATAATGGATTCCCGCCTCACGGCGCAACCAGGCGCGTACACGTCAACCGGAATGGCCTTGTCGACGCCGCCGATGACGTTGTAGCAATCGTGGAAGATGCCGCCCGAGCAGGCGCAGATGCCGCACGCGACAACGACCTTCGGCTCTGACCATCTGGTCGTAAATCTCTTTGATGACCTTGATGTTCTGCTCGTTGACCGAACCGGTGACCAGGAAGATGTCCGCATGCTTGGGATTGCCGGTGTTGACGACCCCGAAGCGCTCGCCGTCAAAGCCAGGACACAACGTGGCGAGAACCTCGATATCGCATCCATTGCAGCTTGAAGCATCGTAATGGATGACCCAGGGGATTTAGATGCATAACCCATACAGCCTCCTAAATAAAGGCGAGAACGGCGATAAGTTGACGCCGCCGCGACCAGCGCGACAGCCCCAAGCCGATTTCAGCATGAACTGCCACTTCACGCGAGCGAAGTTGTTGTCGATCCAGATCTCGAGGAAATAGACGACGACGGTGACGAGGGCGGCGAGAATGATGGAGAGCGGGATTTCCCCATACGAAGAAGATGCCGATCCACCCGAGGAACAGCACGGTCTCGCACCAATGCATGACCTCGACCATCGCGAGTCGGCCCGCTCATCTCGGTGGTCATGCCGCGAACGAGCTCCTGATGAGCGTGATGCGACATCGAAAGATCGAACGGCGACTTGCGCAGCTTGATCGTGAGAATGAAAAGAAGGCCGAGGAACAAGCCAAATGGTCGCGATGGCGGGCACCTGCGCGCCGAGCACGGCCGAGATGTCGAACGAGCCGACCGCCATAAAAAACGCAACGGCAAACAGAAGAACCATGGGCTCGTACGCCATGACCTGGATCGTCTCGCGCGCCGCGCCGATCTCCGCGTAGGGAGAACGGGATGAGTAAGCCGCGACGATGAAGAACAGGCCCGAAAGCGTGACGACGAACACGCACAGCAAAAAGGTTACCGCCGCTGAAGAAGATCCCGCCCGCGAGAATCGCGAAGAACAGCGCGCAAAAAGCGACGTAGACGAACTCGCTTGAGTTGACGGAAACGCGTTCTTTCCCGAGAAGCTTGCGCACGTCGTAGTACGGCTGCAGGAGCGGGGGCCCACGCGCCCTTGCATACGCGCGATGATACGATCGAGACCCGCGAGGAGACATCCCAACGCAGGACCGACGACGGCGAACACGATGGTTCCGATCAGCGTGAACAGCAAAGTCATCTTCAAACCACCTCCCCTGCTAGAAAACCATCGGCGTGCCGACGATCGCGAAGGCAAACGCCGCAGCCATGATGATGATGTTGAACCAGACGCCGACAGGCGTCACGGGCGCTTCTCCGAAGATGTCGGTCATATACCAGTTGCGTACCGTCGCCTCGGAAGATCCCGACATGGCATTCTGGAACATGCGGTTTTCGTTGTCGCGACCGACGCCGGCGAGATACACGCCGACCTTGCGACCGCGCTGCTTGTTGAGACCGGGCGAGCGAACCGCGACCACGATAACGACGACGCAAATACCGCCAATCCAGAGGTTATCGGAGGAGATCCCCTGCCGACGGTGCCGAACACCGACATGATGTAAGGCTCGACGAGGAAAGCGGAAACGACCGGTATGAGCACGCAGCATGCGACGAGAAGCACGGCCATCAACGTAAGGGCGAACCATTCGGCTTCGGTGAACGCTCATCTCCACGTTCTCCTGAGCGCTCGCGATGCCGCAAGCTTGCCGAGCCATTTCGCCCAGAACATGAAGGTAGCTGCTGAGCCGAACGCCAAGATGATGAGCAGAGCCACCTGGTTGGTGTCGACGAACGAAACGAGCGTTGCCCACTTTGCGATGAGCATACCGAACGGCGCGATGAACATGATCATGATGCCGAGCATCATCAGGCGCGCGCAAGACGCGGCATGCGCTCGAAAAGAAGATCCATGTCCTCGATGTCGCGGCTTCCGATATGATGCTCGGCGGTTCACGCAACAGGAACAGAAGCGACTTCGCAACGGCATGGAACAGAACGAGGAAGACCGCCGCCCATACCGCCTCCGGCGTTCCGACCCCGCGCACGCGGTGATAAGAGACCGAGGTTCGCGATGGTGGAGTACGCCAGGACGCGCTTGGCGTTGCTCTGGGAGATCGCCATGAACGAGCACAGAAGGAACGTGATGCCGCCGACGAGCATGACCATGATGGAGGGAGGTGCGCACACCAGCATGATCGGCGAGAGCTTGACGAGCAGGAACACGCCCGCCTTCACCATAGTCGAAGAATGCAGAAGCTGAGGTGGGGTCGGCGCAACCATCGCCCTGAGAAGCCACGTGGAAGGGCATCTGCGCGGCCTTGGTGATGCCGAGCGAACGCGAGGAGCGTGACCGCGAGCATGACCAAATCTGGACGGTTGACGCCGATGTAGAGGAACTCGTAGAACGACAACGTACCGAGCTGGGACGCGCTCAGCAGCAACGCGACGACGAACGCGATGCCGCCGAGGAGGTTCATGACGATCTGACGAAACGCGTTGCGGATGGCCTCGTCGGTTTTAGTGTAGCCGATGAGCAAAAACGAGCAGACCGTGGTAACTTCCCACCCCGTGAACATCCACACCATGTTGTTGGAGAACACGATGACGTACATGGCGGAGAGGAACACGAACATGATGGCGAAGAACGTCGGCCGGCGATCCTTCGAACCCGAAGGCTCATGAGCCTGGAAATCCTTCATGTATCCGAGTGCGTACACGCAGATGCCAAAGCCGACGACGCCGATGATGAGCGCCATGAGCAACGAAAGGGAGTCGAGGTACAGCCCGTAGATCACCTCGACCTGGGGCGCGAACACGAACTCGAACACGAGGGCGAGCAGAATCTGAACGACGGCGAGCACCGCCGCGGCAACGTTGCGATACTTGAAAGCGAAGGCGAGGATGATCGCGGCGATCACGCAGCTCACGCCCAGGCAGATCAGATCGATTGCATGAGACTGAAACGGTATGAGCGACATCGGAGCCCTGAGGTTCAGCAAGGCGACGGCGATCGATGCAAGCGCGATCACACCCGCTCCCGCGTAGACGATCACGTTCCGAGCTGCATCTTGCCGCACCACGAAAAGCAAAGCGGCAACTATCAGCGGAAACACGATGAGGAAAACGATCATCTCCATCACTGCCCACCTTCACTCGATCGGCGGCGGATAATCGCCGCGCCATTGAATCAAAGGCGCGGGAACCCGATTCCACGCACCTTGAACATCAACTCTAGCAAAACGAGATTCACCGACCCCATCTATTAACGTTCATCGCGAGAATATTCGGCAAATGGGCTCCGACCATCCCGTCCGCCCTTCGTTTCCGACCGTCCGCATCCGAGAGCCTCCCTGCATAACCAGAGCGGCGAAATCACGCACGACCACGCTTCGGAAGGCGCCTTCTGCAGCGCGCGCTAAGCGAGGGAAACGCGCGCTGTCGCAAGGGCATCAACCTCGCGATGGCGATTGCAGAACATCCATACGTCGGATACGAACCGTTCGATATGCTCTGCCCGGCCTCGACGCGTAAAACCAAACCGTAAGGAATGCTCGGCGCGTTTTAGAGCAAGGCAAGTCTCATCTCGGGAACCAAATCGGCCCACAATGCCGGCATGACCAACGCGCGCTTGTTCACCTCGCAGTCGACGAACACATCGATTTCGGAAAAAGAAACGCTCTTCACGGCGATCTCGTTGTTGACTTCGAGCAACTTTCTCAAACGGTCGAACGATTGAGAGACGCCTCGTCTGAGCATGACGACCTCGCCGCCCGCAAGATCATCGATCGAGAGAGCATCTCCCCCTGCAAATCCAGGAGGCAAGGCCAGCACGAGCGCTACGTCGAGCAATTTCAAAAACGAGCACCTTCCTCGGTAGTATTCCGAAAGGTAGAGGCCTTCTATGATGTCGCACGATCGTCCAAGCTCGGAGAGAAACGCGCTGCCTCGTTCGTGCGGGGAGCCGAGCGAGACCACCTCGACGCTCACCTCCTTACCCGAAGCCTCCAGCCGATCGCAAAGCGAGGGGAAGATATCGGCACCGCGTGAGCAATGACGTGCCGACGCGAACACGCACGTCGCCGCTCGCGATCAACCGTGCGCGCTCAACCGCCAAGTCGGCATGCCTCATGATCTCGACCGCATCCTGGTAAAGAGACGACCCCGCCTCGGTGAGCGACACCCCTCGCCGAGACCTCGTCAGCAGCTGCACGCTGCCGTTCCTCGAGAAGGTTCACCTGTTGAATCAACGACGCGGGGGTGATGTAGAGATCACGCGCCGCCTTGTTGAAGCTTCCCGCATCAACGACACGCACGAACGAATCAAGTTGACGGTTGTACACGAATCCCCCTATCGAAATAAATCGTTTGAGGTTTAAACCAAAACATGCATTAAATCTTATCGGTTCCCTTGGCATCGACGCATGATTAACATAGCAGGTGGCAAAACGAAGGGGGGCGTAATGCTAACCGATGCCCAAATCGATGCATACTTCAAGCGAATCGGGTTCGAAGGTCGCGTGACCAATTCAAAACACGCTTGACGAGCTTGTTCTCGCGCATCAATGCACCATCCCGTTTGAAACCGTCACGCTTCACAGGCGAGGCGGTGAACCGAGGCTCGAAAACAGAACTCATCTTCGAGAAGGTCGTCGAACGCGAGCTCGGGGTTATTGCTTCGAACTCAACAAATTGCCTGAAGAACTGCTCGCTTCGCTTGGTTTCGAAGTCCGGCCCGCGCTGAGTCGAGCTGTGAGGGGGGCCGCGGGGGCCGCATGTCCATCAATCATCGAGGCATCATCGCCTACGCCGACGAAGGCGCCTGCTCGGTCGACGTCGGCTTGGAGGACCTATGCCCGCCGGAGCCTTGCTTTTAAGCCACGACCTTGAGCAGGAGATATTCGGGGAAACGTACACCCCTGCGCGAGACCGAGAACTCATGGTGGAAGATCGAACGCCTCACGCAGGCCGCAGGCGATAATTACGACGATGACAAACCCGTTCGCCGGCAAGTAGAGCTCGAGCTGTGCACGGCGGCGGTCGAGGACATCGACTTCAGCGCGCTCAACTTGTATTTCTCTCAGCCGGGAACCCTTTTTCATGATCATGAGATCGTGAATCTGCGCACGCGCAGCGGATACGTCGGGTTCAAAGACGGCGTCCTCACCGTGAGGGGAGGACGGCCGAAAAACCGTGAGCGAGATCGACGACCCGCAAAAAAGGTGAACGAAACGCTAGCGCGATGCTTCGGATTGCGAGACGTCGACGAAGCCGTTCGCGAAGGTTTTTTAACCTGCGCAAAGAGCACAGCGCGCTTTAAAACGACGAGGGGGACGGGCGCGCCGTCCCCTCGTCGCTAAATAGCTTTAGAGCGCGAATCGCCCTAAAGCGCAGCCTCGCGGATCACCTTGAGGAACTCCTCACGATCCCAAGCACCCTGATCGCCCTGAGAACGCTCGCGCACCGAGACCTTGCCCTCTTCGATCTCCTTATCGCCCATGACCACCATGTAGGGGATCTTCTGGCTTTGAGCCTTGGCGATCTTCACCTTCATGGGCTCGTTCTGGTCGTAAACCTCGACACGACCGCCCGCGGCCTTCACTTCGGCCGCGAACTCCGCCGCCGCCGCCTTATGCCTGTCGGCGATCGGGATAACGACGACCTGCAACGGCGCGAGCCACAACGGCAAAGCGCCCGCGTAATGCTCGATGAGGATGCCCAGGAAAGCGCTCGATGGAGCCGAAGATGGCACGATGGAGCATGAGCGGACGTTCGTCGGGGTTGTCCTCGGTACGGTACGTGAGGCCGAAGCGCTCGGGAAGGTTGAAATCCACCTGCACCGTGGAGCACTGCCACGTACGGCCGATGGCGTCTTTCACCTTGATGTCGATCTTCGGGCCGTAGAAGGCGCCGTCGCGTTGATCTCGTAGGAGAGGTATGCCGTGCGCACGCCTTGAGCGCGTTGGTCGCATGCTCCCACATCTCATCGGTGCCGATCGATTTCTCGGGACGCGTGGAGATCTCCGCCTCGTAGGAGGAGAAACCCGAAGGTTTCCATGATGTGATCGACCAAATCGAGGATGGCGACGACCTCGTCGACAACCTGATCGTTGGTGCAGAACACATGCGTCATCTTGCGTGAAGCCGCGAGCGCGCATGAGGCCGTGCACGACGCCGCTCATCTCATGACGATAGACCGTGCCGAACTCGAAGTAACGAAGGGCAGATCACGATACGAGTGAAGATCGTTCTTGTAGAGCATGACATGCCCCGGGCAGTTCATCGGCTTCACACCGTACTCCGACAGACGAGGGGCTCCTCCTCGGTTCCCTCGTTGATGTTGAAGAAGTACATGTTCTCCTTGTAAAAGCCATGACCGCTCGTCTTCCACCGTAACCTCTTCTCGTCTTCCAGCCCACGGGAGGTCGGACTCGTCCATCGTAGATGCCCAGCTCACCGTACACGCGCGTCAGGCATCTCCGTCAACATCGGAGTCACCGCGCCAGTAAGCGCCCCGCCACCTTCGTGGTTGAACGCACCCACCTTGCCCGTGCTGGGCAGATGGGGACCGCGGCACAGGTCGGTGAACGATCCGATGGGTACGTGGTGATGACGGCGTCCTCAGGAAGCTCGTTGATGAGCTCGACCTTGAATTGCTGGTCGGCGAAAATATCAAGCGCCTCGGCACGAGAGACCTCGCGCCTCACGAACGTTTCATCCGACTTGACGATCTCGGCCATGCGCGTCTCAATCGCAGCGAAGAAATCGTCAGGCGAGGCTCTTCCCTCAGGAAGCTCGATGTCGTAGTAAAAACCGTTTTTCGACGGGGGCCGACGCCAGGTAACATCACCATAGAGGTCGACGAGGGGCCGCTGCCATGACGTGCGCCGTGGAGTGGCGAAGGAGGTCGAGGGCCTCGTCGCTTTTCGAGGTCACGATCGCGACGGCATCGCCCTCGCGCACGGAGCGCTCAGGTCGACGGGCTTGTCGTTGACGATGCCGGCAAGCGCGGCACGCGACAAACCGGAGCCGATAGACGCTGCGACGTCGGCGACGCACGCGCCCTCGGCAAGCTCCTTCACGGAGCCATCAGGGCAAAACTATGTTCATGATTCTCCTTTTCCGCGCCGGGTGCATACAGAGCACCTGCGCTGTCATTCATCGCGGCTTTGAGTACCGCGACTGCCTTTGTGCTCGATCGAGCACGTGCGCCGCTCTCTTGAAGAGGCGGCGCACGTACGAAATCGAGCGTAGACGAAGCCGGGCGTTTCGCCGGCTTCTCGTCATTTGAACTCAACTACGCGCGAGGGTCCGCGTCAGGTCGCGGGCGCGCTCGCGAACCCGCGCCTCGGGACGCGGTTGAGGCCTGCGGGCACGACGCGGCTCCATGGAGCCGACGGGCGTCGCGCAATACGGGCAAACGGTCCAGCTGGGCTCGAGGGCATGGGAGCAGTTGCCGCAAAGGTTTTAAGCTGCGTGTGGCAGTTCGGGCATAAAACGTAATCCGACTGCACCGGGTAACCGCATGCCGCGCATTCGCCGTACTTCATGAGCTGACGCTGCTTCAACGCGATCTCAAGCTCCTGCTCGTCGCGATCGATCTGCAGCAGAGGCGGACGCAAAAGGCAGTAGGCGATAAGCCCGATAATGGGAACGAGGGCGACGACCGCCCAAATCTGCCACATCGTGCCGCGCTGATAGGCGTCGCGAACCACCCAGACGATGGACAGGACGTAAAGAACGACAAGCATCACGACCACGATCGTGAAGGCGGTCTGCATCTGCGGAGACCAAAGCTGCGCGAGCAACTCGCTCATAGTTACCTCTTCTACTCGACGTGTGCACAGAATCGAGACGACCCTGCTTCATGCGTGCGAAACAATAATATTAAACGCAGTGTTTCATTATAGCAATAATGCATCCACTGCGACACCGAGCGCAGCAGGAGCAAGCCGACGGGGCGAGCAGGCGAGCGGCAGAACGAGAACGAGTCCGCCCCGACGTATGCGAACCACGCCGGGGCGAACGTCGTAATGAACCTCAAGCGAGATGCCGAAGCGGTTTACAGTGGAACCGGATTGACAGACGTCGTCGCCGTTGGCGATGGTCTTCGGGAGCTCGAACTTCGTGCCGCCGATCCCCTCGATGATCCCCCGGTCGCCTTCCATCGCGATATCGCACAAAGCTGCGAAGTCCTCATCGGAGGCACCGACCTTTTTCCATGCCTCGACAAGCGGGCAGTAGTGGAAATCGACCGAGAGCTTCTCATCGGGTCTTCTCGACGATCTCCATCTCGAAGGCGCTGCGAACGGGCTCCGCCGTGAACAGCTCGTTGAACTTCTCGATGGTCTCGAACTTTCCGAACTTGACAGCGGCGTGGTACAGACCGCATTTGCGAATGGCCTTATGAAGCGGCCCGTCGCCACCCTCATTCGCAGGGTTTTTTACGCAAGATAGTAAAGCCACAGCGCGCGGTGCTCGAACATGGCGCGAGCCTCGTTCAAAGTATATGCCTTCTCATCGGGTTGCACGAACATTCATCTCCCCTTTCCGTTGTGCGAACGCTGCCCCGATCATCCCGGATTCGCGGTACGAGCACGCGCATGCAAAACCTTCGGCGCGCTTTAACCCGCAGATGGCGCGCGATCGCACCGCCTGGGAGCGCAATACGCTCCCAGGCCAAGATGATCCGATTGGAAACAATGGCGTATATATAATGTACGGACGCAAACGACAAGACGGATAAAAGAGGTGCTCTGGGTGAACGCGGGACTCGTCGAGATCGCACAGGAAATGGTCATCCTGTTCTTCATCATCGGAATCGGATACATCGCCAAAAATCGAAGCTCATGACCGAGGAATTCGATCGATCGCTCTCGAAGCTTATCGTTAACATCGCACTTCCCGGCATGATACTCGGGTCCGTGCTCACAGCCGAAAACCTACCCGGGCTCGAGGACATCATCCTGACCTTCGTCGTCTCGTGCGCGAACTACCTTATCGCCGTAATCGTCGCCTATCTGTTCACGGCCGTAACGCGCATCTCCTGGCGCAACAGAGGCGTTTTCAAATTCATGCTGTGCTTCGGCAACGTCGGCTTCATCGGATTTCCCGTCCTCTCGGCGATATACGGGCCCGAAGCGCTCATCTACGCCACGGTTTTCAACCTGCCGTTCAACTTCCTCGTCTTCACCATGGGGCGTGGTTTCTCACGCAGGACAGCGTGAACGGCGCACGGGTGAAAGTTCTCGTGGCGCACGTTCGTCTCCCCCGCCATAGTCAGCTGCATCGCCGCTATCGCCTTGGTCCTCCTCGGTGTTCACGACGTGCCCATCATAGGGGAATCGCTTGAGACGCTCGGCTCGCTCACCACGCCGGCGGCTCTGCTCATCATCGGGTCCTCCCTGGCGAACATGCCGGTCAAAGGAGCTCGTCGGCGGCTTCCGCATGTGGCTCATGTCTCTGTTCAGACTTCTCGTCATTCCGCTCATCACGTGGGGCGTCTTCCACCTCTTTATCAGCGACCCCCTCCTGCTCGGCGTGGTCGTCGTTATTTCAGGCATGCCGGTGGCAACCAACGGAACGATACTCTGCTACCAATACGGCGGCAGCACGCGCACCATGGCGCAAGGAACGTTCATGACCACCGTGCTCTCGCTGGCGTCCATCCCGGTGATCGTCGCGGTGCTGAGCGCGCTCGGGTAGCGTCCGTGCTCGCCACCGCGTGACGGAGGCGCCGGGAACAGCGGGAACCGCAGATCCCGCTGTTCCCGCGCGGTAAACGGAACAGCGCGGTCAATCTCGCGCAAACCAGGATCGCCCGCGAAGCGAAGACCCGCCTCGTTCATCACCCGGGCGCGAGACGCGACTTGAAGCCGACAAAAAAAAACCGCAGCTCGCGGGCGCGAGCTGCGGTGCGCTGTTTGCCGTCGTCGAGAGAGCTTACGCGAGCTCGGCGATCTGCGATTGAAGCCTCGCCAACTTGTCGGAAGCTCCTCGAGCTTGGCCTTGTCTTAGCCACGATCTCGGGGAGCGGCCTTGGCCAAAAAGCCCGGGTTCGAAAGCTTTTTCTCGAGCTTAGCCACGTCTTTGACGACCTTGCCCTGCTCCTTCTCGAGACGCGCCTTCTCCGCTAAATCGACGTGACCCGACAAGATGGTGTACACCTCGATGCCCGACCCCAGCGAAACCGAGGCCTCCGCGAGGTGACGGCATCTGCGGAGATGGTCAGATCCTCCACGTTCGCAAGCGCGCGCACAATCGAAGATTGAGCAGCGAAGCCGTCGTGCGATGCCGCCTTCACCGCGACGGGCAACGCCGTCTTAGGTGAAATGCCGTAGCGAGCGCGCGACGAGCGAATAGCGCCGACGACCTCGCACACCAGCTCGATGGCACGCTCGGAAGCCTCGTCGCGATAAACCGCGAGAGCCTCGGCGTCGGGCCACTCGGCACCGATGAGCATATCGCCCCCCGTCTTGACGGGCATCTCCTGGTAGATCTCCTCCGTGATGAAGGGCATGATCGGATGCAGGAGACGAAGCGCCTGATCGAGCACGAACACGAGATTGCGCTGACAGGCGAGACGATCGGCGGGATCGGCCGCATCCGAAAGACGGCTCTTCGAGAACTCGATGTACCAGTCGCAGAACTCGTTCCAGAAAAAGCCGTAGAGAGCGCGGGTGATGTCGCTGAACTCGTAGCGATCAAACGCCTCGTCAACCTCGGCGACCAGATTGGCCAAACGCGAGAAGATCCAGCGGTCCGCAGGCGTGACGAGCTCGGGCTCGCCCGGTTCGAATCCGTCGAGATGCATCAACACGAAACGCGCGGCGTTGCGGATCTTGTTGGCGAAATTACGAGAGCTCTCGATTTTCTGATAATCAAACCTCATGGCCTGCGCGCCGGTGACCTGCATGAGGAGGCCGAAGCGCATGCCGTCGGCACCGTAGTCCTCCATGAGCTTCACGGGATCGACGCCGTTACCGCGCGATTTGCTCATAGGCTTGCCGTCGGCGCCCATGACGGTCGGGTGAATGATCACGTCCTTGAACGGGATCTCATCGCAGCAGTACTCCGACGCCATCACCATGCGGGCGACCCAAAGGCCCATGATGTCTCGCGCCGTGGAAAGAACCTGCGTCGGGTAATACTCAGCCAAATCGTGCGCGCCCATGCCCTCCTCGGCCCAGTTCTGCGTGGCGAAAGGCCACAGCTGCGAAGAGAACCAGGTATCGAGCACGTCCTCGTCCTGGCGAACGGGCCCACCGCACTGCGGGCATGCATCCACCCCGTCGACCGAAGCATCCTGCCAGCCGCACGCGTCGCAGTAATACATCGGAATACGATGCCCCCACCAAAGCTGACGGGAGATGCACCAATCCTTCAAGTTCTCAAGCCAATCGAGGTAAACCTGCTTCCAACGCTCAGGATAAAAGGTGATGGATCCATCCTCGACCACCTGAAACGCCTTTTTCTTCAGCTCGTCGACAGCGACGAACCACTGCTCGGAAAGCCAGGGTTCAAGCGTGTTATGGCAACGATAGCAGTGCATGACGGAGTGGTTGTGCTCCTCCACGTGGTCAAGCAGCCCGAGAGCTTCGAACTCGGCCACGATCGCTTCACGAGCTTCGTCGCGAGACATGCCGGAGAACTTGCCGAAACCCTCGACGACGTGCGCCGTTTCGTCGAAGATGTTGATCTTCTCGAGGTCGTGGCGCTCGCCCATGGCGAAGTCGTTGGGGTCGTGGGCAGGCGTGACCTTCACGCAGCCCGTGCCGAATTCCTTGTCAACGTAAAAGTCGCTAAACACCGGAATCTCGCGATCCACGATGGGAAGCTTCACCTTCTTGCCGACGAGATTCTTGTATCGATCATCCTGAGGGCTCACCGCGACGCCGGTGTCGCCGAGCATGGTCTCAGGACGCGTGGTGGCCACGACGAGATAATCCATGCCATCGACCGGTTCGACGAGCGGGTAGCGAAGATGCCAAAGATGACCGGGCTCGTCAACGTATTCAGCCTCATCATCGGCAATAGCGGTGGTGCAGCTCGGACACCAGTTGACGATACGCTTGCCGCGGTACACGATGCCGTCATGGTACCAATCCGTGAAAACCTTACGAACCGCCTTGGAAAACTCGGGGCTCATCGTGAACTGCTCGTCGTCGTAATCGCACGAGCAGCCCATGGAGGCTATCTGGTTCACGATGGTTGTGCCGTATTCGTTGCGCCACTCCTGACACGCCTCGATAAACTTCTCACGGCCGATCTCACGACGGCTGATGCCCTGCGAGGCGAGGTGCTTATCTACTTTGGTCTGCGTCGCGATGCCCGCGTGATCGGTCCCGAGGATCCAACGCGTCTGATATCCGCGCATGCGCGCGCGGCGAATGCACGCATCTTGAATGGTGTCGTTGAGCGCATGCCCCATGTGCAAAACGCCGGTGACATTCGGAGGCGGGATGACGATCGTATAGGATTCGCCTTTATGCTTGCCGAAACCGGGAGTACGCTGGAAGTAACCCGCCTTCTTCCATGCTTCGAAAAGCGGCCGTTCATGGGCGGCGTAATCGTAAGACGACGCCTTGTCAGTCGAATTGTCAGCCATAACCATCCTTTTCCATCCCGCGTGGCGCGTTGCGCGCCACGCTTCGCTGCATTCAAGAAACGATCGTCGATGGGCACCTGCCCCGCAGAGCCGTAGACGCAGCGTCCTCAAGTGAACGCCACGCGATTAAGCGAGCTCCTCCATGCCCTGCGACCCTACCGCAACGGGAACGATCTCGGGCTTCGTCTCTCCCGTGATATCACTCGCGCGAACTATCACCGTCGACGAACCTCCCTGCTCGGGCAGCTCGTACATCACGTCAAGCAGCACCCGCTCGCAAATAGAACGCAAGACCGCGTGCGCCCGTGCCATGCTCCGCCGCCTCATGCGCTATCGCCTTGAGAGCCTCGGGCTCGAAAACAAGATCCGACTCCTCGAACTCGAACATGCGCGTGTACTGCTTGACAAGCGCGTTTTTCGGCTCGACCAAGATGCGCACCAACTCCTCCTCGGAAAGCTCGGCGAGCGACGTGATGACGGGAATTCGTCCGACGAACTCGGGAATCAGGCCGTATTTGTTCAAGTCCTCGGGAAGAACCTGAGCCAAAAGCTCAGCCTCGGCCTGCTTCTTGCTTTCAGGAAGCTCGACGTTGAAGCCAAGACCGTGCTTACCGACGCGCTGCGCGACGATATCCGCAAGCCCGACGAAAGCGCCTCCGAGAATGAACAGGATGTTCGTCGTGTCGATGGGGATGAGCTCCTGCTGGGGATGCTTGCGCGCCCTGGGGAGGCACGCTCGCCTCGCAGCCCTCGACGATCTTGAGGAGCGCCTGCTGGACGCCCTCGCCGGACACGTCGCGGGTGATGGAGAGGTTCTCAGCCTTGCGAGCGATCTTGTCGATCTCGTCGATATAGATGATGCCTATCTGGGCTCGTTCGACGTCGAAATCCGCCGCCGTGATGAGCTTCAACAGGATGTTCTCGACATCCTCACCGACATAACCCGCCTCGGTAAGCGTCGTGGCGTCGGCGATGGCGAAAGGAACCTGAAGCGTGCGCGCAAGCGTTTGAGCGAGCAAAGTCTTGCCCGAACCCGTGGGGCCGAGCAACATGATGTTGCTCTTGGCCAGCTCGACGTCGCCCTCCTCGGCAACCGCGCCCATGGAGATGCGCTTGTAGTGATTGTAAACCGCGACGGAGAGGGCGCGCTTTGCGTCCTCTCCTGCCCGACGACATGCTCAGAAAGCCGCTCGTAGAGTTCGCGGGGCGTGGGAAGGTTGCCGAGAACCTCGGCAGGAGACGGCTCGTCGTCGTAATAGCCTTCCTCGACATCGGCGACGACGTCCCTGACGCGAGTGGCGCCCGCGCCGAGGACGCTCGTCTTCGACCATCTCAGGCTCCTGGGAAAGATAGAAGCCCATGTCGCGCATCATCGCATCCGCACACACCGAAATGCACTCATCGCAGATGTAGATGCCGTTAGGGACCCGAGATCATCGCATTGACCTGCTGCGGGTTCTTTCCGCAGAAAGCGCAGAAGATCTCCTCTTCGCCTGCCCCCCTGCCCTGAATTGCTACGTTGCTGGTTCATTGATTTAGTTGCACCTGTCTGCCTGCGCAAGGCAAGCCTCTATCAAACGTTAGTCCTCGGACTTGGGTCCGTGATGCTGAATGATCTCGTCGACCAAGCCGTAAGCGAGCGCCTCGTCAGCATCGAGCCAGTTGTCACGCTCGCAGTCGACGTGAACCTCCTCAAGGCTCTTTCCGCAATGCTTCGCGATGATGCGCTCGAGACGTTCACGCGTTTTGCGGATCTCATCCGCCATGATCTGGATGTCGGTCTGCTGGGTATGACCGTCGCCGGTGCCGCCCATAGGCTGATGGATCATGACCTGAGCATTGGGAAGGATGAATCGCTTGCCCTCGGCGCCGCCCGCCAAAAAGCGGCACGGCCATGGATGCCGCCATGCCCAAGCAGATCGTAGAGACATCGCATTTCACGAACTGCATGGTGTCGTAAATGGCAAGGCCGGCGGAAACGCTTCCTCCGGGCGAATTGATGTAGAGCGAGATGTCCTTCTCGGGATCCGCGCTTTCAAGATGGAGCAGCTGCGCGACAACCGAGTTCGCGACGTGATCATCGATCGGCTCGCCGAGGAAGACGATTCGATCGTTGAGAAGTCGGGAATAGATGTCGTAGCTGCGCTCGCCGCGCGGAGATTGCTCGATGACATAGGGGATGAGCGCGTTGCTCACTCGTTCGATGCCCATGGGTTCCTCTCTTTCGAATGGCGCCGCATCGATTGCGACGACGTCAATGTACTTGAGACATACTGATATACCAGCTGTAACTTCGCAAGGCTTTAGAGGAAACGAACACAGAAGGCCGCCCGGTGCTCTCGCATAAGGCGGCCTTCGCGTTGGCGCTGGTGAAAGCCCGAGCGCTACTCGGCAGCAGACTGCTCGGCCTGGGCGGCTTCGTCCTTCTTCGAGCTCTTCTTCTTGGAAGGCTTCTTCGCATCCTTGCGCTCCTGCTGCGCCTGGGCGGCGTAATCGACCTCGGTGACGACCGCACCCTCCATGACGCTCTCGACGGCCTTACGGCGAACGATGCCCTCGCGGATCAAGTACAGGCGGCCGGTCTCGCGCCACTCCTTCTCAAGCGCAGCGGGGTTCTCGACGCCGGCGAGCTCGAATTCGCGGCTAACCTCCTCGTCGGTGGCCTCGATGCCCGCATGACGTGCCCAAGCGTCGAGAGCGAGCTGATGCTTGGCCTCGTCAGCAGCCTGCAGCTTCACATCGGCTTTGAACTCGTCAGCGGTGATGCCCTGCTGCATAAGGTAGGTGTCGAAGTTGACGCCGGCCTGCTGCAGCTGCGTGAAGAACTCCTGCAGAAGGCTCGTCTCCGCCTCCTCGACCATGTTCTGGGGGGCGTCGCCCTCGAAGCGTTTCACGAGCTCCGCGTAGCAGGCGTTTTCCTTCATGCGGGGGAAGCAGATCGGCCTTCTGAGCCTCGACGGACTCGGCGATGCGCGCCTTGAGATCCTCGACGGACTCGAAGCCCAAAACGTCTTTCGCCCATTCGTCGGTGACCTCGGGAAGAGTCTGCTTCTTCACAACGACGCAGGTGACCTCGAAGTTGATCTTCTTGCCCGCGTAGGCGGACAGAAGCACGGCGGACTCATCCTCGGCGATGTCGAGCGAGAACTCCTTGGTCTGCCCCTTCTTCATGCCGAGAACCTCGGCGTCGAACGCCTCGTTCATCATGCCGGCGCCGGGAGCGTAAAGACGGGATTCGCTCTCGAGAGGCTCGATGGTCTCGCCGTCCTCGTCGGTTGCCTTGATGGCGAGCTCAGCATGGTTCTCGGTCTTGAACTTCGTGGCGGCAGACGCGTCCTCGAACGTCTGGTAATGCTCGCGGAGCTGCTCGATCTGCTCGGAGACCTCCGCCTCGGAGCAACCGGCGACGGAAGCTCGATCTCGACGGCGTCATAGGAGGTGAGCTCGATCTCGGGCTTGACCGAGACGGTGAAATCGAAGGTGAAGTCCTTGCCCGCCTCGACGAGACCGGCGTTGCCGAACTCGGGATTGCCCACGGGGAAGAGCTTCTCGGCTTCGACGGACTGCGGATAAGCGGTGTTGATGACGTCTTCCGAAACGGTGGCCAGAACGTATTCCGCGCCGAGCGCGTTATCGATAACCGGACGGGGCGCTTTGCCCTTGCGGAATCCGGGGAAGTTGTACTTCTGGGCAAAAATCCTTGTAGGTCTTCTTGATGCGAGCGTCAACTGCGGCCGCGTCAACCGTGACGGTAACCTTAACCTTGTTGCCCTCCAAGACCTCTACTTTAGTTTCCACTTAATTCCTCCATCATGTACTGTCTTGCGCTCCGTATGAGCGCAATGCGTGTTCCCAGGGCGCTCCGTCGATGCCGACATGTAAGCCGCAACCTCTGAAAGCACACCAATTGCGCATTATCGCACACTTGCAAACGAGGTGCCACAACGAGTGCGCCCTTACCGTGCGTTTTCCATTTCGAGCCGTTGCCGAGCATCCCGAGCGCCGTCATCTTCAAGATCATGAGCGCGAACTGTGCGAGAGCGCTTCGTCTTCTGATATCATAGGCACCGCCTTTTCGGTCTCCCGATCCGATGAGGCAATGCGCGTGCGGGCGTGGCGGAATTGGCAGACGCGCCAGATTTAGGTTCTGGTGGGGTAATCCCGTGAAGGTTCAAGTCCTTTCGCCCGCACCATCTTCGCCTTCCGATCTCGTAAAGCAAGAGGATCGGAAAGGCAGCTAGGCCTCTTGAGATCCTCTCGGCTTAAACGAGTTGCTTCCACAGGGAATTGTCAGGCCGGGTCAACGCCTTTCGGCTCCAACGACCAGGCTCTCGCCCATACTTTTCCTCCGTTTTTTCCATATTTCTGCTATCATGCGGCATTACGCTATCGTCGATAGCTCACGTCTCACACCTTATCCGCCTGTGCGCCGCGAACTGTCTTTCAAGAACGATTGCGCAGATCACGCGCTGCTTCGCCGCGCTTGGAAGCGTATCGAAGCAGACGCCCTGGGTCCGATCGCAATCGCAATCCACCCGGGCGCGCCTTCCGCCGCAAGATCGTCGGATTACACGGATAAGGAGAGACCATTTATGTTCCTAAAGACAATCGCCCGTAAATATACGGAGATCAGCCTGATCAAACGTATCATCGTGGGCCTGGTGATCGGCGTCGTGCTCGCGCTTCTGATGCCCGCCGCCGTGGTGGACGGCAACGACATCCTCATGGGCGTCAGCGAGTTCATCGCGTTGCTCGGCAGCCTGTTCGTTTCGGCGTTGAAGGCCGTCGCACCCATCCTCGTGTTCTTCCTGGTCATCAGCGCGTTGGCGAACGCTCGCGCGGCAGGCACGATGAAGATGGTCATCGTGCTCTACATTGCCAGCACGCTCATCGCCTCGCTCGTCGCCGTGCTCGCGAGCTTCGCGTTCCCCATCGACATCACGCTCGTGCAAAACCCCTCCGTCGAGCAATCATCGCCCGACGGGGTCGGCGAGGTTCTCACGACGCTCGTGATGAACATCGCCTCCAACCCGGTTGATTCGCTGGTGAACGCGAACTTCATCGGCATCCTCGCCTGGGCTGTCATGCTGGGCATCGCGCTTCGCGCGGCAAGCCAGAACGTCAAAGACGTGTTCACCGCCGTATCCGACGCCGTGTCCACGGTTGTTCGCTGGGTCATCAACCTCGCGCCCTTCGGCATCCTCGGCCTGGTCTACACCTCGGTTTCCGAAAACGGCATGGACATCTTCATCGAGTACGGCCAGCTTATCCTGGTGCTCGTCGCGTGCATGTTCTTTATCGCGCTGATCACCAATCCACTGCTGGTCTTCGCCGTTACGCGAAAAAGAACCCCTACCCGCTCGTGCTGCGTTGCCTGAAGGACTCCGGCATCACGGCGTTCTTCACGCGCAGCTCGGCGGCGAACATACCTGTCAACATGGAGCTCTGCCGCAAGCTCGGCCTCAACAAGGACAACTACTCCCTCTCCATCCCACTTGGCGCGACCATCAACATGGCGGGCGCGGCGGTCACCATCACGGTCATGACCATGGCGGCGACGCACACGCTCGGTATCTCGGTTGACCCGATCACCGCCGTGATACTGTGCGTCCTCTCCGCCGTGTCGGCATGCGGCGCATCCGGCGTCGCCGGCGGGTCTCTCCTGCTCATTCCGCTCGCCTGCTCGCTGTTCGGCATCGAACCCGATGTCTCCATGCAGATCGTGGCGATCGGACTCATCATCGGCGTGATCCAGGATTCCTGCGAGACCGCGTTGAACTCCTCCTCCGACGTGCTGTTCACCGCAACGGCGGATTATTTCATTCAGCTGAAAGAGGGAAAGACCGTGAACATGGGCAAGGATGCCGAGGTTCAGGAGTAGTCTCAATCTTCCCAAACGCAGAAGACGACAGACGGCCTGCTGCTAAAGCGGGCATCGTGCGAGAAGCAAGGGGGCGCGGCTGAGCTGCGCCCCCTTGTTATCATCTGGCGACGCTCCGTCACGAGCGCAGAACGCCGAAGGATCCGCATAGCCCGCCTTCGTCAGAGCGATGAGGATCCCTTTAACGAATCACCCCTATCGTGCAAAACGCTAGACGGTGAGCTTGGGAAAAGCCACCTCGAAACGCGCGCCTCCCGACTCCACGTTGGCCGCACGCAAGGTGCCGTTTTGAACGCTGACAAGGGAACGAGCCAGGGAAAGGCCGATGCCGAACCCTTCACTTGCAAAAAGCCCCTTCATCATGGGTCGAGGCGTGGCTTCCGCGATAGAAACGCTCGAAAAGATGCGGAAGATCCTCTGGAGCGATGCCGCACCCCGAATCGGCCACCACGATACGCGTCGCGAGCGCATCTTCACAAGCGTTTATGCGCACGAACCCACCTGCAGGCGTGTGCTCCAAGCAGTTCTTCACGATGTTCTGAAGAGCCTCGGCGCTCCAGCGCTCATCGCCGACAAAGCTCACCGCATCATCGACGTCGACGATCAGCTCGACCCGCGCACGTCGAACGCGGCTTCCAGCATCCCCGTCGCACGCGAAACCGCATCCTTCACGAAAACAGGCCGCTGCTCGACGGCGAGCGCTCCCGCATCGGCCTTCGCCATCCTCAGCAAAAGAAGAGACGAGCCACGAAATCCGATCGAGCGACGTCTCCACCTCACGGCAGACGCGCTTTCGCTCCGCAAAGGTTTTCGGCGCGCTCGGGGCGGGAACGAGACACGACAGCGTGGTGAGCGGCGTTCTGATCTGATGGGAGATATCGGCCATGGCATCGGCGAGGGAGGACTTCTCCGCCTCGAGCGACGAGGTGACGCGCGCAAAGCTGAGCCGTCATCTTGGCGATCTCGTTGCGCAAAACCTCGACGGCGCCCTCCTTGCAAGCTGAAAGGGACAACGTACGCCCTTCATGCAAGACGAGATCGACCTCCTCCGCAAGACGAGCTATCTCGCGATGACGGCGCAGCGAGAAGAGGACGTGGACGAGAATCACCACCGCGCCGAAAACGGCGACGGTCGCACAGGCTGCGCGATCACGGACGAGGAATGCGCAAATTGCCACGGTCATGATCGTCAATGCGAGCAGCAGCAACGCCTGCACCTGAACGGACCGATTGCGGAGCAGCAAGCTCATGAAGCCCTTCGGCATCTCAGGCACCGACCTTGTAGCCAAGTCCTCGCACCGTCGTTATCAACACGGGTCTTGCCGGATCATCTTCTATCTTCTCACGCAAGCGCTTGATGTAGACGTTGAGGGAGTTGTCAGACACGTATTCCCCCGCCGTGTCCCAGATGGCGTCGCGCAACGCATCGCGAGTCACGAGCTTGCCCGCGTTCTGAGCGAAATGGAGCAAAAAGCCGATACTCGAGCGCGGAAAGGTAGACCTCGACCCCGCCTTTCGTCACCTGGGCCGAGGAGATGTCGATGCTCACGTCACCGAGCTTGAGAACGCTTACGGCAGCACCTGAGCGTCGAAGAGCAGCCCGAACGCGCGAGAGCAGCTCACGGGCGCGAAACGGCTTCGCTATATAATCCACAGCACCCATATCGAGTCCCGCGACCGTGGAATATTCATCGTCCGATGCAGTCACGAAGATCACCGGCACCTCGGGTGCGATGTCACGCGGCCGCGCATACGGCGAACCCGTTGCCTTGGGCAAGGGAGACGTCAAGCAGCGCCAGATCGAAAAACCTCTTCACGAAGAAGGGCGAGCGCATAATCTTGAGTTGCGCAGACGGATACCTCGTACCCCTCGCAGACGAGAAGATCTCCGAGCGTACGCGCCAAACCGGCATCGTCCTCGACGAGCAGAATACGCATGTCAACCCCGTTCCCGTAAAAAAAACCCGGCACATCCGCTTCATCCTATCATGCGGAGCAATCGACGCACATTACAGAAGCGTCATCCGCGTCGGACGGCGATCAGATAGGGCGCCGCGATGTGACGAGGGCGCGAAAGCAACCCCCCCCGCGCAGCCTACAACGCACCGGGGCGGAAACCGCTCGTCGTAGGGCGGATCTCCCTCGCGTTTGACGGCTTCATAGAGAATCCAGCGGGTGTTATCAAGCTCGCTTTTCCTCAGTTGATGCTCCCAGATGACAACGACCCTCCAACCTGCGGCCTCAAGCGCCTCGCGCGTTTGCTTGTCACGCTCGACGTTGCGTGCGAACTTCGCCTCCCAGTATTCGACGTTGTTCTTCGGCGTCGAGGGGTTGCACACGGGCAGCGGTGCCAAAAACATCCGTTTATGAAAATTGAGATCTTGCGCCCGGGATAAGCGATGTCCGGATGTGTCTGTCAAGTCGGAGATACCCCCTTCTTCCAATCGAGTCGGTAGCGGGATACCCCAGCTCGCGAAGAAGAGCCCTCACCTTGATCTCATCTCAGGCGACGTGTCGCGACGCTTGTTCCTGCATGCTCTTGCGGACATTTGGAGGGACAGGGGCCTTCCGGCAGAAGCACCTTGTCCACGATGCCGCCGCGAGCGTCGCGAGAATATCGGGATTCTCCACCAGGGAGATCGACGTGAGCAGCTCGTCATCGACGCCTTTCTTGAGTTTGCGATCACTTGAAGCGGGTCGCATATCGGCGACGGCGGCGGTGAAAACCGCGATATCGGAACGCGCGAAGGGATCGCGAGAAGCTTCGAGCATCTCGCGCGCAGAGCGAACATGCACCACCTCCACGCCCTCAGGCTCGTCCAAGCTCACGGTCCCGACACCACTTGCACGATAGCCCCGCGACGCGCCGCAGCACGGGCGACGGCGTAGCCCATCTTTCCACTCGAATGGTTCGAGATATAGCGAACAGCATCGATGGGTTCCACGGTCGGGCCCGCGGTCACGAACACGCGCATCCCCTCGAGATCGCGTTTTTCGGAAGCCGCCGAGGCGGAGTTCGCGGAAGTCCCGAGGAACCCGCATGCCCCTGCAACACCTCGTCCAAAACGGCAAGCGTCCGCTCGACGATGACGGCGGGGTCTGCCAACCTGCCACGGCCGACATCACCGCAGGCCTGATACCCCTCGTCGGCATCGACGAAGCGCACGCCGCGCTCGAGAGCGTCCTCATGTTCGCCCGTCGCCGCCGCCTCGTACATATGGACGTTCATCGCGGGGGCGACAAGCAGAGGAGCCGTGGTTGCCAAAGCCGTGGTGGAGAGAAGGTCATCGGCGATACCGCAAGCTATCTTCGCCAGCACGTTCGCCGTGCACGGCGCGATGAGAAAACACATCGCATTCCTGAGCGAGCGAGATATGATGGATGGGATCCCCGGCTCGTCGAACAAACCCGACGGCAACGGGCTCGCGCGTCAGCGCACGAAACGTCGTGGGGTCGACGAAGCGCGTGGCGTGCTCGGTCATGACCACCTTCACACGAACGCCTGCCTTCTGCAAACCGCGAAGAATCTCGCAGCTCTTATAGGCGGCGATACAGCCCGTCACCCCGATCAGCACGCATGGTTTGCTCAACGCTCATCGCAGATCACCTTCTTCGTCGAAATCGTGAACATAGGGTGCCAGGACGGAAACGAGGGACCCTCAAGTGTGCCCGGCTCTTGTTCAAGCAAGGCACGTAGACAAACGAACCCTCCATATCGGAGGATACGCACGACGAGCCTCGGATCTCGCGCGCTCTTCCAAATACGCAGGCTTCAGCTCATGCCGACATCGTAGAGCGTCTCAAAGTAAATCGACGGCGAAATTGGGGCAAACCAGAAAAACCCGCGCGTCGGAGGCGGAGCGCGCCCAACTTTCAAGAGTCGCCCGGGTGAAAGGCGCAAGCCAGCTGCGATCCTTGTCGAATCGGCACTGATAACCCACGGTCCAGCGCCGCCTGTCAAGCCCGAGCTCGTTGGCTATCGCCAGGCTCGTCGCCCCCGTCTGAAGCTCGTAGGTGTCGCCCGCCTCGATATCCGTCAGCGGAATGGAGTGATACGAGAAAAACAGCCGATCGTCGGAGTCCACATCGAAACCCGCATGACGAATCGGAAGCGGCGACGGCCTTTCACGTAAACGCTGTTCGCGTGATATCCATCGACAACGGAAACACCGCCGCGGAAGCAGATCGCCGCACCGCCCTTTTCACCGCATCACGCACGGATCCGGTTGTCGAAAACGCCGTCTGCGGATACGGGGAGCACCACGATCTCGTCAACTCCCTGCGACGCAAGAGCGCGAATCCCGTCGAGAACCGAAGGGGCGCTGTAGTTCATCGCGTAGGAAACAGCGACGTCGACACCGCGCTCGAGATAATACGAGGAGAGGCCATCCGCAAGCTTTTCTGTGAGCAACGTCGAGGGAGGCGAACCCTCATCGGTCCAGATAAGCCGGTACTTCTCCGCAGATGAAACGGCCCGTTTCGGCAAAATGGCGAAATGCAAGATGAACCACCAGGCGAATCGGTTCATCGGGCGAACACGCGGATCCATGAGAAAACGACTCAAATACCGCTTCACCGCCTGCGGGGTCGGCTCCTTAGGCGTGCCTGTGTTGACGAGAAGAACACCGAGGCGAGCGCCGGCTTGCCCGTCGGCATCATGACGACGCCCCGCGAACTCTGCGAGACCTGCGCTCATCCATGCAAAACCCCCTCGACGCTCGGCGTAGGCGATTCGGCCATGAGAGCATGCACTTCCCTGCCCGCATCGGTCACGCCCCATGCTCCTCTCGGAGAGCGAGGGACAATGCACGCCGTAAATCGGCGGGAAGGTTGTCCGCGAACGACAAAGACTCTCCGGTAACGGATGATCGAAGCCGATACGGAAAGAATGCAGGAACTGGCGCCCGAGTCCAAGTTGCGCCGCCTCTTCACGCGGTCCGTTGGCGCAGTACACGGGATCCCCACGATAGGATGGCGCGTGTACTGCATATGCACGCGAATCTGATGGGTGCGCCGGTGAAGAGCTTGCACTCGATGAGGGAGTATCCGTCATCACGCCTACCGTGTTCGAAGCGCTCCAGAACGCGAAACGTGGTGATAGCCTCCCTGGCAGAGGGAACGACCCTGACGGCCATGCGCGTGCGTTCGTCGGCGCTGCGCGCGATGGGTGCATCGATCATGCGGTGTCATGGGGCCATGACGCCGTGAACACGGGCGATATAGCGTCGGTCGACGGCACGAGCGCGAATATCCTCCATAAGGGCATACCCCGCCGCATCTGATTTGGCGGCGAGCATAAGCCCGCTCGTATCCCTATCGAGGGCGATGCACGATCCCAAGACGATCGTCTTCACCTTGGACGTTGCAAAAAGATGGTCTTTACCGCAGTGATAAATGAGCGCGTTGACAAGCGTTCCGTCAAAATGATCGACGGAAGGGTGGCAGACGAGCCCGACTTGCTTTGGACAAGACGATGACGTCGTCATCTTCGAACCTGATGTCAAGATCTATCGGCTCGCCCGACACCGGAGCGCGTTCGAGGCGTCTCCCTCAACTTTCGTACACGACGGGCTCCCCCGCCGTGACGATGTGCTTTTTGGCAACCTTTCCGCCCGCGACGAGCACACGCCCCTCCTCGACGGCGCGAGCAGCAGCAGAGCGGCTCGCAAAGCAGCCCCTCTCGGCTAACATGGCGTCGAGACGCTTCCCTCGTCGTCGATCGTGACGACATGGCACAGAGAACGGCTCATCTTCCCTCCTGTTCATCTTTACGAAGCGCAACGAGCATGGAGACCAAAACCAGGACCACACCGCAGGTGACGCCGATGTCGGCGATGTTGAAAACCGGGAAATCGATGAATACCGGCTCGATGAAATCGACCACGTAGCCGAGCGTGAACCTGTCGAGGGCGTTACCCACCCCCCTCCCGCAACGACCATCCCCGCCGACGGCGCACGACCAATGAGCGTGCGGTTCGAAACAGGAAGAGATAGGCCATCAGCACGGCGCACACAACGAGCGCGAACATGCCGAGCGCGAACGTCGATCCGCCGAACATTCCCCACGCGGCACCCGTGTTATGCACGAGCGTGAACTGGAAGACATCCGCGAAAGGACCTGCGATATGCTCTCCCACGGCGACGCGTTGAAGAACCGCTTCGTCAGAGCATCGAACACGAACCAAACTAGCGCCACGCCCGCGAAGACCATCGCGTTACGAGTCCGCACGGATAGACCGGACGGACGCTTCGGATGCAATCGGCGGGTTCGATCTCGGCGTCGACATGATGAGGGTTGCGTCATAAAGGTACGTTCTCCTTGATCATACGCTGCCGCATGAAAGCGGGCAGCCGCGCAAATCCGCAGCTACCCGTCGAAAACCATCTTCCCCGAAGGACAAAACACCGATGGCGGAAGATGAGAGGAGACAGGGGGCGCAAGCGTACGTCCCCGCCTCAATTCAGGCTACTCTTCGGTAAAGCCCAAAGCGTCAAGCGCATCACCGCAGCGCTTGCATACCGCAGGATGGGCGGCGTTTCCACCCAGCTCGCGGAAGCTCCAACAACGCGGGCACTTCTCGCCTTCCGCAGCGAGAACCTCGACATGCTCCTCGGGCCGTCGACGAAGCTCGGCGACTCCACGCCGGGAGACGATGAACAGCTCCTCGAACACGCCGGCGTCGAACGACCCCGCAGCACGGCAGACCTCAGGCTGAGCGTAGACGACGACGCGAGCCTCCTGGCTCTTGTTGATCTTCTTCGCGCTTCGCGCATCTTCAAGCGCCTTGGTGACCACCTCGCGCAGTGCGAGAACGGAATCGAACGCCGCAAGCGCAGCGTCATCGCGAACCACGGCAGGCGTGAAATCGGCGAGCGAGGGGCCAACCCGCCAGTTGAACGCTGAAGGGACGTCCTTCCTTGAAGCGCTCGGATTCAGGATAATGCTCCCAAACCTCATCACAGGTGAACGACAAAATGGGGGACATGACACGCACGAGAACCTCGAGAATGTTCATCAACACGGTCTGAGCCGCACGACGGCGGATCGAATCAGGAGCCTCGAGTACAGGCGATCCTTCGTCACATCCATGTACACCGCGGACAAATCGTTCACGAAGTCGTATGCGATGCGGTAGACGGAGTTGAATCTGTACGACGCATACGCGGCCTCGATGTCGCCTAGGACGTTCGCGAGCTTGACCATCATGTGCTTGTCGATGGGCTCGAGAGCATTCAATCCTTAACGCCGTCACGCTCGAAATCGAAATCGTCAACGTTGGCCAACAGGAAGCGGAACGTGTTACGGAAGCGGCGGTACGCGTCCGACACCTGCTTCAGAATGGAGTCCGAGATGCTCACGTCCTGGGAATAGTCAACGCTCGATACCCACAAGCGCAAGACATCGGCGCCGTACTTCTCCATGACCTCAGCAGGATCCACCCCGTTGCCGAGCGACTTGGACATTTTCCTGCCCTGCTCGTCGACGGTGAATCCGCAATGCATGACCGACTTGTACGGGAGGAACGCCGTAGGCGCCGACCGAGGTGAGCAACGAGGACTGGAACCAACCGCGATGCTGATCGGAACCCTCCAGGTACATGTCGGCGGGGAAATGCAATCCCTCGGCGGCACGGTGCTTGCAGACGCTCGTATGCGAAACGCCCGATTCCCACCATACGTCGAGGATGTCCTTCTCGGGGACGACATCGGCGCACCCGCAACGCTCGCACGGCGTGTTGCGCGGCAGATACTCCTTCGGATCGCGCGTGAACCACGCATCCGCTCCTTCGGTGCGGAACAGTTCGATGACCGCGTCGAAGGTTTCCTCGGTGGCAACCGTCTCTCCGCACTTCGCGCATTTGAACACGGGAATGGGCACGCCCCAGGAGCGCTGGCGAGAGATGCACCAGTCGGGACGGTCGGCGACCATGGAACCGATGCGGTTCTTCGCCCATTCGGGAATCCACACGACCTCGCTGTTGATGGCGCGCAGCGCATCTTCGCGAAGGGGAGTTTTTATCCATCGAGACGAACCACTGATCGGTCGCGCGGAAGATGACAGGCTCATGGCAACGCCAGCAATGCGGATACGAATGGTTGATGTCCCTGCGGGCGACCAGCGTGCCCTGTTCGCGCAGCCAATCGATGATGACAGGATTGGCGTCATCAACGGAGAGGCCGGAGAAACGGCCCGCATCGTCGGTGAGCACGCCGTTGTCGTCGACGGGCATGAGCATCGGGACGTCGAACTCGAGGGCGACCAGGTAGTCGTCTTGACCATGACCGGGGCGGTGTGCACCGCGCCGGTGCCTGAATCAAGCGTGACGTGATCGCCGTAGATGATCGTGCCCTTCAGGTCCTGGCGAATAGGGCAGGTGTAAGTGAGCCCGCACATCTGCTTGCCCTTGAGCTTAACCGGCTCGCCCGCCTCGTCGGCGACGAGGGGAGTATCCCTCCCATTGCGCGATCCCTGCAACCTCTTCCACCAAGTCGAGCGCCATGATGTAGTTCTTGCCGTCGACCGCCACCATGACGTAATCGGCATCGGGAGCCAAGGACACGGCGGTGTTCGCGGGAAGGGTCCAGGGAGTGGTGGTCCAGATGAGGATGTTGGCCTCGCCCTCGGCGCCTGCGGCCTCGAAAACGCCGGGCATGAGGTCCATCTTAAACGCGACGAAGATGGACGGGGAGATCTCATCACCGTATTCGATCTCCGCCTCTGCGAGCGGTGTGGCAGCGCTTGCACCAGTGGATGGGCTTGCGGCCGCGGTACACCGAGCCCCTTCAGATACATCTCCTTGAAAATCTCGACGTTGCCCGCCTCGAAATCCGGCGTGAACGTCAGATAAGGCTTGTCCCACTCGGCGTTTACGCCAAGGCGCTTGAAGCCCTCACGCTGCACGTCGACGTATCTCTCCGCCCACTCGCGGCAGAGCTTGCGAAGCTCGGGCTGGGAAGTAGCGGCCATCTTATCGGGTCCGAGGGTCTTTTCGACCATGTGCTCGATGGGCTGACCGTGGCAATCCCAACCGGGGATGTAGGGGAGTGAAGTAACCGCGCTGCGCGTGGCTTTTGATGACGAAGTCCTTGAGGATCTTGTTGAACGAATGGCCGATGTGAATGGGTCCGTTGGCATAAGGTGGGCCGTCATGAAGAACGAAGGGCTTTCCGTCCTTGTTCTTCTCGAGCACGCGATGATACAGATCCTCCTCTTCCCATTTCTGAAGACGCTTCGGCTCGTTTTGCGGCAAGTTGCCGCGCATGGCGAAGTCAGTCGGGGAAGATTCATGGTCTCTTTATAGCTGTTAGCCACGAAGCATTCCAACCTTTCGTAGTAGTGCATGTCGATGGTGTAAGAACTAGTCTCAAACCTGCTCATTATATTCAATGGACTCGCCATGCGCCATGCCTACGCGCCATTTAACGCGAAACCCCCGACGACAGGCACAGACCCTTCCCGAAAGCAACGCCGCAACGATACGAGCTCGCGCGATCATGACCCATTGAATGACAGCCCCACCCCACAAGTTGTATATGCCGCATCCGATTCGTTTTCTGCAGATTAATTTTCAAAAACGTGATCGTATGTATAGCGAAAAAATGCTTAAAATTCGACTGGACTTTCTACTCAGAGGAGACTATATGAACTTCGATATCGTCACCGACTCCGCCTGCAATCTTCCCGAGGGCATCATCGATGAATTCAACCTGCACGTTTTGCCCCTCACGTTCATGGTTGACGGGCAACAGTACCAAAGCTATCTGAAAGGCGCGCACACCGACCTCAAGCAGTTCTACACCATGATGCGAGAGGGCAAGGTAATCACCACATCCCTGCCCAACATGTCCGAGTCGGAAAAGCTCCTTCGATCCCTGCTCGAGGCGGGGCGCGATGTGCTGTACCTCGGCTTCTCAAGTGGTCTTTCGGGCACGTTCGGGCGATCGACCTGCTCATTCGAACCCTTGCGGCAGAATATCCCGGACGCAAGATCTACGCCGTCGACACGCTGGCCGCTTCGGGCGGAGAGGGGTTGTTGGTCTGGTACGCGGCGCAAGCGCAAGCCCGCAACAGGCCGATATAGAAGGTGTGCGCGATTGGGTGGAGGCCAATAAATGCAAACTGGCCCACTGGTTCACCGTCGACGACTTGATGTTTCTCTTCAGAGGGGGCGCGTTTCGAAGACGAGCGCGTGGGCGGGGACGCTACTCAACATCAAACGGTCCTTCACGTCGACGACGAGGGTCATCTCATACCCATGGAAAAGGTTCGCGGGCGCAGAAAATCGCTCAACGCGCTGCTCGAGCACATGGACGAATCGGCGGATCGCCCTGTCGAAGAGCAAACGGTGATGATCACGCACGGCGATTGCGCAGATGACGCCCAGTACGTCGCAGACATGATAAAAAAGCACTACGGCGTCGAAAACGTGATCATCAACTACGTCGACCCCGTCATCGGGGCGCATTCGGGACCGGGCACCATGGCGCTGTTCTTCCTCGCAGACAAGCGCTAGCACGCCGCTGCTCAAAACGCCGGCGGCAGCGCACAGAGGGCGCGCGCAACGACCCGGCGTCGACGACGCGCGCACGGCGAGGGCGCAATTCCTCGTCGTGCGCGCATGCATCGGTTACACTTATCCCCATGGACGAAATTCCCGATAAAGCCGACAACCCCCTTGCCCCCTGGCACGGTCGCGCCATCCTGCTCGTCGACCTCGACGCCTTCTTCGCCTCGGTCGAACAGCTCGACCATCCCGCATGGAGGGGTAAACCTGTCATCGTCGGCGGCGATGCCGACAGGCACGGCGTGGTATCGACCTGCTCCTACGAAGCGCGCGCATTCGGCGTTCGCAGCGCGATGGCAGCCTCCCTCGCCCGGCAACTGTGCCCCGACGCCATCTGGACGCGCGGTCACTTCAGCCGCTATCGGGAGATGTCGAACCGCATCATGAGCATCTTGCGCGACGAAACCCCGCACGTGCAGCAAGTCTCCATCGACGAGGCGTTCATGGACGTTTCCCCGACGCGGGCGAACACCGAGCACCCCGCAGCGGTCGCCGCGCGCATAGCACGGCGCGTCGAAGAACTCGGCATCACCTGCTCAATTGGCGTCGGCACCTCGAAAGTCGGTTGCGAAAATAGCATCGGATGCGGACAAACCGCGGGGTCTTACCGTGGTGTACCCAGGCAGCGAGGAGACGTTTCTCTCTCCCCTGCCCGTCCGCAACCTCAGCGGTGTCGGCAGCGTGGCCGAAAAAGGCCTTGAAGGGATACGGAATCCGAACTCTCGGGGAAATGTCACGCGCCGACGAAAGCGTGCTGCGCCGCATCTTCGGAAAAACGCCGAAATGATGCGGGATCGCGCGCGCGGCCGCGACAGCTCGATCATCGAAGCGGACGAAGGCGTGAAGTCGGTCTCACACGAGGTGACCTTTTCGACCGATCTCGAGAACAGAGGATATCGAAGCCGCAGTGCGCACCCTCGCCTCGAAAGTCGGCAGACGACTGAGGCGAAAGCAGCTGAAAGGCCGCACCGTGACGCTGCGAATGCGATACGACGACCGCACCACGCGCTCTTCCCAGACGCGCCTTTCCCACCCCAGCGACGACGACCTGCATTTCTCGACACGGCTTTGCTCGCTCATTGACGATCTGTGGCGCCCTGGCATGAAAGTACGCCTCATAGGCGTGGGGGTAAGCGGGTTCGAAGATGAGGCCTGCGTTCAAGAATCGCTGTTCGACGTCGATCGGATCTCCCTCGAGACCGACGACTCGCGATTCGCGAAGAAACCAGCCGCGCTTAACGACGAACGCAGGCGAAGAAGCCTCATCGATGCCACCGATGCGCTGAAAAGACAAGTTCGGGGAAAGCGCCGTCGTATTCGGATGCGAGCTGAGAAACGCCGGCAACTCCACGGGATCGAGCTCCAAAAATCCTGCGGATTACAAATAACGACGCAGGTCATCTCTCAGGCAGGCGCCGCCCAGGCGCGATTCCCCAACGCGACCCGAAGAGCCGTTCCAAGCGCGATCCGGCATGTTCGCGATGCAAGCGGCCGTCGACCTGCGCACAAAAAGTCGCGAGCCGGAAAACCCGGCTCGCAACACGTCAGTTGAACTTGAAGATCTTCTGGGCGAGATGATAACCGCCCAAACCCACCGACGACCCATCTCGGTCGGCACGTTCGTCAGAGGTTCAGCGCGTTCGTGCGCACGCGCGGTATAGCGCCGCATCGGCGTTTTCAGATACGACCAGATTTCGTCACGCTTCCTCTCGTCCTCGGGGGAGTATTGCGCATACGCAGAAACACCGAGCAGATGCACATCATCATGGAGAGGTAGTTCTCCATGTAATGTCGGAGCTTACGCTGGTCAATCGCCATGACGTCGACAGCGTCGATCATCGTGCGCGTGACGCGAAGCTGCTGATCGATGCGCCCCCATCATAACGGTCTCGTTGACCGACTGGTCCTCACGCCCTATGAAGTAACGGTACATGTCGACGTCGAAATAACGCATCGTCCTCACATGGGGCAAGGGTTCGTAGACGAAGATGTTATCAACGTAGAAGCAGTGCTCGGGCAGCACGAGATCCATATCGCGCAGAAGCTCGGTGCGGTAGATCACCGGAGTGCATGAGAAGATACTGCGAGGGGCTGAACATCCCCACCTCGCCCCAACCGAACTCACGATCCTCGGGGAACACGTTCTTATACCGCATGACCGTGCGCGTTCCGTCGAAGACCTTCTCGTAAACGTAATTCGCGATGACGAGATCGGTCGGGTCCTTCAACTCCATCTGGAGCCTCAAATACTTCATCACCGCACCATTGCGCCCGCATCAAGCCAGTCATCGGAGTCGACCACCTTGAAATAGCGAGCCGACGCCCGTGCAAGGCCCGCGTTGACCGCAGAACCATGACCGCCGTTCTCCTTGTGGATGGCCTTGATGATATCGGGATAGCGGGACTGCCACTCATCGGCCTTTTCAGCGGTGTCGTCCTTAGTAGATCCGTCGTCAACGATGAGGATCTCGATGTCATCACCGCACGCGAGAAGCGATTCGATGCATTTATCCATGTAATCCGCGGGTTATAGCACGGAACCGCGAAGCTGAGCGTTTTCATGTTCCACTTCCTATTCAGAATCCTGCGGGGCGCATGCTGCGGCGTTATGCTGCGCAACGAGCGTATCGGAGAGCTCGAGAGCATGGCCGACGATCTCGTCCATGTTGTAGTAACGGTACTCGGCAAGACGTCCGAGCGGATGGAAATTGGGCAGCGACTCGGTCAAACGCCGATAGCGCGCGTAATGGGCGTCGTTCTCCTTGTTGATGATCGCATAATAAGGAGTCTGCTTCGAAGGATCCGTGTAAGCACGAGGATACTCTTTCACGATGGTCGTCTTCGGGCAACGCTGCCTCGTCATGTGCTTGAACTCCGTCACGCGTGTAATCTTGCGTCACGGTGTAATTGACCGTGGCGCAAAGGGAAATGGTGCTCTTCGTCGAAGGTCTCGTAAAACGAAATCGAGGCTGCGGTAGGAAGGCGCCCGAAACGAGCGAGGGAAAAGCTCGTCGAGCGGGCCGGTGAACACGATGGGGCGGTGAAAGCACGGTCATGAAGCCTGATCTCCTTGATGCACGCATCTTCGCTTCCGTCCTCGAACACCAAATCGAACACGCTTTCCGCCTCGGTGTTCAGGCACACCTCGATGTTCTCATGATCGAGCATGTTTTCAAACAGCTTGGTGTAACCCATTGCGGGCATACCCTGATACTGATCTTGGAAGTAGCGGTTATCACGCGAAATGTAGACGGGACGCGCGGTAATGGAGGGATCCACCTCGTCGGGAGATACGCCCCATTGCTTCTGAGTGTAGTAGAGAAAGACGTTCTTGTAGACGAAGTCCCCGATCTCGGCCAATTCGGATCCTCCTGAGCGCGAAGCTCGTTGACAGAGACCTTGCACCTCGTCGCCGAACGTATCGACGAGCTTTCTCGATGAGATGGGGGCGCGATCCCCGAACGCGATCTCCATGGAGTTCTTATTGAACGGAACCGGCAGATACGTGCCGTACCAGTCCGCGAGAACTTTTGTGCTGGTACCCTATCCAACCCGAGAACCTACGCAAATACGTGAACACCGATTGTTGTGGTATGTAAAGATATGCGGGCCATAGCGATGAACGAGCACCCCCGCAGGGTCGACCTCATCGTACATGTTACCGCCGATATGCGAACGCTCGATGATGAGCACGCGCATGTCGGCACGATCACAAGCTCGTGCGCAACAACCGACCCGAAGCCGCAACCCGACAGCAGGTCGAACTCCGCATGTCGATGCTCCGGTAATCAGAATATTGAACGCTCATGGCCGAGCAAAGTCACCTTCCCCAAACGAAAACACAACGCGAAACAACACGAACGAGATGCGCCTGAAGCTCTCGACGGCATCGCACCTGCGAGCCCCGGACGCCGACTTACGGCAAGAACATCTTGCGCCCGGCGCAATATCGCGCCTTCCGCACAACAATGCGCCAGGCATCAACGCATCGGCAGGCGGTTCGTTACGCATGGCGCATTCGTCAGCAGCATCATTGTATAAAGCTTCTCAAACGCGTCGGAATTCATCATACAAATCAATAAATTACGCCGCTCGTACAAGGATGCGGACGGCAATCGAAAACGCGCTCTATCATAGAGCAGTCATGCTGGGACTTCGATCAATCCGACGCCCGTCGAGAGAGGCAGAAAACATATGAGCACGTTTCTGAACGATGATCCCCAAGCTCGCAGCGACAAGCAGACCGCAGCCGCAGATTAAGGTCTTCCGCAAAGCTGGACATAAGGAATGATTGAAGCGTGTAAAACAATGCCGTCGCCAGATAGATCAGCAACAAGAAAACAATATCCCGGCCACCGTCGCCCATGTAACTTGAAATGCTGCGCCGGTTGTAATGGTTTCTTTAATGCTGTTCCAAAGCAGATCTACAATATGCGCGCTATACAGAGGAGCAATAATAGAGAGAATGTATAAAGAACTACCGACACAAGCACAACCGCCAACCGCTTATGCTGTTCGGCTACGGAACGCCACATTCTTTTTAGCGTCTGCCATGCATGATCCGGCGTTTCAAAGTCCATTTCATCTGCGAAAAATTTCTGCATTGTTGTTCTCACTCATGGTTTACATCCCCTTTCATTTGAGATTTTGCAATGTCCTGATAGACGGGGCAAGTCTGCATTAAGAAATCATGGCTGCCAATCCCGACAACCCGTCCTTCTTCCAATACAATAATCTGTTCCGCGTTCATAATCGTACTGATCCGCTGGGCGATAATCAGTACCGCCGCGTCTTTACTTCATCTGCAAGGGCTTTCCGTAACGCTGCGTCAGTCTTAAAGTCCAAAGCGGAAAAACTATCGTCAAAAATATAAAGATCAGCTTTCTTTGCCAACGTGCCCCGCAATCGAAAAGACGCTGTTTTTTGCCCGCCTGAAAGTTTGTGCCGCCCTGTGATACGCGGGAGTAAAGGCCATATCGGGGAGGTCATAAAGCAAATTCGGATCAAACAGTGCAACCGATAAAAGCATCTTTCATCTGTAGTTCTGTTGCGGCCGTTTTCCGTGCCGTAGATTATCGGCAATCGTACCGGAAAACAGCCATATGTCTTTGCGGCACATAAGAAATGTGATCCCTTAATTCCTTCTGCGCCATGTTCCGAATATTGTCGTCG